>Ga0134126_10001585_pt1 | contig 29014 bp, 27 predicted proteins | sample KB31752_FD_96881 | JGI IMG/M metagenome (GOLD analysis project Ga0134126, IMG submission 96881) | Terrestrial soil microbial communities with excess Nitrogen fertilizer from Kellogg Biological Station, Michigan, USA - KB3-175-2 | ecosystem: Environmental > Terrestrial > Soil > Unclassified ... | reverse complement strand
GGACTGGCCGCACTTCCTTGCGTGTAGGTGGTGGTGCAGGTCGGGGCCGTCGTCAGATTCGATGCGTTCTGACTAAGCACGAACCCGCTGTAGCCCGGCGTGATTGCCGGAACGGCGTCGCCATAGGTCACCGTGGGACTCGAAGCCGTCACTGTCAGCGTGGCCTTGTCGATTGTTAGCTTCCCACCGACGTACGTAATGTTGTAATTCGAGGCTACAAAACCTCCGGTACCGGTCGCACCGCTCGGCACAATATTGCCTGCGTATTCACCCGCCGCCGCTGAGCTAGTTCCGGCCAATCCTCCGGTGCTGGTTAACACGACGGCTGTGACAGTTTGGCCTGATGCTTCATTCCCATTGGTCGTGAACGGCCCGGTGCCGAGAGACAGGGAGTCCCCATAGGTCTTCGTGCGGTCAGTAGCTGTAATCGTCAACGGCCTGGCATTAACCGTTAGTGTCCCGTTTACAAATGTGAAGCCGGTGTATCCCGACGTACATCCAGCACTTGAAAGAGTACCGCCGGTGTTGTTCACCGTGATCGTATAGGGACCGACCGCGCTGGTGGGGGTAGCCGTGGTCGTGATATTCGGGCTTCCTGAAAGGCATGCCGCTGTGTCAGGTGCGACAAAGCCCGTCACCGTATAGGTGAATGTCGGATTCGGGTCACCGTAAAATCTTGATTGGGCATCCGCGGTGACGGTCAGATTCTTCGTTACGGTTAAAGTGTTGCTACCATTACTACCTTGATAGCTTGAGTCGCCGGCAAATTGCGCCACAACTCCACCTGGATAGGTGCCAGGGTTAATCCCGACCAGACTAATTCCTGTAAGACTCGCAACACCGCTGGCGTTGGTTGTCGGACAGGCTGGTTGGGCAGACAAGCCACAAACCTGATTTCCGTTCAAGAAGAAAGTAAGAACTTTGCCGCTAATGGCCGCTCCCCCGCTCGTGACAGTGAGGGTCGCGGATAAGTTCACCGTTCCGCCATATGGACCGGTTGCCGGTTGCACCGTAACCGTCGTTGCAGGAACAACAACAATAGCATTTGGGCTAATACCGATCTTATCGTCGTAGGTAGCATTGTTAGAATTACTATCGAGAGCCTCATATACGTTTTGCGAACCGCCAGATGCCGACGCCGCACCATTCCCGGAACCCCATTCCGCAGGAGATGCAAAGTGCGAACCCCAAGCGATGATGACGGGTTTCGTCGTGTCAGTGACGCTGAATTGAACGTCAACGATTCGTATTCCAGTACCAGCAACAGTAGTAGGTCCTGATATCGTAGCTAAGAACGTTCCGTTAAATATCTTTACAGTCCCGTTGTTGACTGGGCTGACAATTATTCCTACTGGAAATGTTCCTGTAGGCATTGTCGTCGTACCGCTTGGAGTGCACGGACTGATACTGGTTCCAAGGCAGAGGTCTAACCCAGGAGTATAGGAGTTCGTCTGTATGCCCGTCAGATAATCAACGAAAGGCTTGGTGGGATTGTTGCTCTGGAAATAGTCATACTTAATGTAATAGTGATGAAGCCCCGTGTCCCCAGCGCCCGTGGGTGTATAAACGGCGCGGCTTGGCATTACCTGACCTTCTTGATAACTGGAGTTTGTGCCATTGATAGTGGCACCCCACTGATTGCCGTGTACTGGGTCATTCTCCCAGCCCGCGATTGCGGGATTTGCAGCGTCCGTAAAAGTCGTCGAAGCCACCAGTCCCGACGTTTGGCCGGTTGCCGTCACTTTTAACGTCGCTCCAACTAGATCCGAGCTAAACACGAACCAAGAAGTCAGAATATTACCGTTCTCATCGGCCACGGTGGTCCAAGGCTCATATGTAGCTTGGTTCGGTGAAATTTGCTCGACCACCAAACTGACGGTTTCACCCGCTGTGAAGCCACTGCCGCTAATGACAACGGTAGAGTAAGGCGGATAGTCTTCGCGATCTGTTGTGATCGTCGCGCCACCTTGTGATTCTCCGGTTTGGACGGACAACTTGGCAGAGCTGGTAACGGGCGCGCTGACGCCGCCCGCGGACTTGGTGCCAGGACGACTGAACAAACCGGTGCGCGCGTTGAACATCTCGCCGCTGCTGTCACTGCCAATGATCAGCACGAAATCCCCATTGTGGATAGCGTTTGCCGAGTGGCCGCTTCTTGCCACGCTCATTTGTGGGCCACTGACCGAGAAGCCGGAAGCAGGATCGAAAATTTCCGTCGAACGCAAGGCATTGGCGCCGTCACTGCCGCCCGTAATCAACACGCGGCCGTCCGAAAGCAAGCTCGCCGTATGATCGACACGCGCTTGAAGCAAGGAACCGAAAGACGTAAAGGAGTTGGTAGCCGGATCGAAGATCTCAACCGATGAAACGACTTGCTTATTAATGTCCCGACCGCCAGTCGTCAAGATGCGACCGTCTTTGAGAGTCGTGGTCGTCTGACCCTGGCGCGTAACGCTCTGCGCCGCAGACAGAGTTAGCCTCTGTCGCGCGAGTGATGCTCGAGGTCCAGCCGCTTTTGTGGTTTGTGCTTCCGTTCGCTTGCTTGCAAACAACTGACGCAATGAACCAGCTGAAGATGCCGACACGGCAATCGTGCTGAACAGCGCTATCAACGCAAACAACGCGAGCAGTCGCGCCCGCGTTGTGTGAAGATGCAGCCGATTAGAGAGACGTGTAAACGCAGTGAAGTAAGGGGGCAGTGATTTCATCAGTAAGGCCTTTCAGTTTCTCGAGTCGAATTTATGGGTGACTCGATTTCGGTTTAGGAAGACGGGTTGTAAGGATCAAACTGCTGGGCCCTAACAAACCTTGAACTGCTTGCGCCTTCGACAAAAGCGCATGATGCCTTGGGGGCAGACATGCAACTAAACAAATTCGTATTGCTTGATGGCCATGGCAATTCCGTTCAAGCCATCGACTCCAGGCTCAACTCTCAAGACGCCCGCGATCACCGCCGCCGTCCCGCCTGGTTTACCATTCGAGAATCGAACTAAGACATTCAACGTTTCTCCCGATCTAACTTCGCGTGGTATGCGCAAGTAGAGACCGCCTGAACTGATGTTTTCTAATCCAACTTCCAAAGAGAACTCGGAACCATGCGCGTCCACTCCGGTGACGGTCGTCGAAAAAGGATGACGAATTCGTGGCTTAGCGCGTCTCTCAAGATAGGCGCCGCCGGCGGAATCGAGCGAGTGAACTCGCGTTCGAATTTCGCCGCTCAACGTCCATTCGGGGGGATTTGCGCCGTTTGAGCCCATCAGTGCTCCTTCTAAAATTGCGTGAGGATAGTAATTAGATTGCAATTCACTTGCAACGCGGGTTCGTGCCCTTTTGGGGCACAGGATTATGTGGTTTTTGAGGGGCTTGAGTTGGCAGGATTGTGTCAGCTAGGAGAGCTAAATGCCGTTATCGCGGCGGTTTAGCGAGGCCATTGCCGAAGGCGTAGATTACAAGTTCAAGCCGGTCAGATACCCCCAGCTTGCCAAAAACTGAACTCAGGTGATGAGTAACGGTAGTTTCGCTGATGAAGAGCCGGGCTGCGATATCCCGGTTCTTTAGACCTTCACCTACAAGAGCGACTACTTCTCGTTCACGCGGCGTCAAGGTGGAAATCTTGGCGGCCTCCCCATCGACTGAAGGACCCTGCGTCATCTCTCGAAGGAGGCTGCCCATCATTGACCGGTCAAGCCAGACTTCGCCCTGGTGGACCTTCTTTATCGCCTTCAAAAGGACTTCTGCGGCGTGTTCTTTGAGCACGATGCCGGCGGCGCCCAGCCGTGCGGCGCGGCGGTGGCTTTCAATATCGCGCAGGCCGGTAAGGACGAGGACGCGAACGTTTGGCAACGCATCATGCAACTCTGCGAGAAAATCCAAGCCATTTTCATTGCCGAGATCAATATCGAGCAAAATAACGTTCGGCTGTCCGGTTTCGGCGAGCGCCAGGGCTTCGGATCGGGTTGCGGCTTTCCCCACGACGGTCATATCGCACTCGTTGTCGATCAGCATACGCAGGCCCGTTCGCACCAACAGGTGATCGTCAACAATCAGAATTCGGATGTTCGCATCTTTAGCCATTGAGAATTAGAGGGGGACAAAAACCGCTACTACAGTCCGATTTGCGTCGTCGGCGTAAACCGCACTATGTCCGCCCAGCGCTGAAGCTCGTTCCGCGATCGATTTCGGTCGAAAGCTTGGTGCTCTATCGCCGTTACTCATTTCGTTTGTGATTTTTAATGTCAGGTCGCGCTCATCGCAAACAATTTCAACTTCTGCTTCCTGCGCTGATGTGTGGCGCCGGATGTTGCTGAGCGCTTCGGCAATCATTTGGAACACTTCGGCTGCCAGCCGATCGTTAAGGCGCAGTTGAGGATCACCGTGCAGTGCCACTGATATCCCCGTAGCAGCGGTGTAGTTTGCCGTTAGGCGACGAAGCGCCGGGAATAGCACTCCCTCTTCTATTTCCGCAGCTTTCAGCTCATCGAGGTAATTCCGTAACACTCTCACCTCGTTGTTGGCGACTTCGCAAAGCTCAGTTACCGTGGCGAGCGCGCTACTGTTCTCCGCTAAAAGTTTTTGTCGTACCGCGGCAAGTCCCAGCTGCATCCCCACGTAAGGTTGAATGACGCTGTCGTGGATATCACGCGCGAGTTTCTTACGCTCCTGCTCAGCAGCTTCCGAAGCCAGGCGATCCAAGAGGCCAATGTTGTCAAGCAACGGATTGACATGTTCGATCAATTGCAGAATGAATTGTATGTCAGAGTGGTTCATGCGCCGTCGAATGCTGTCCACCACGTAAAGGCGCCCAACAGACTCGCCCCGATAGGAAACCGGAAGAGAGGTGAAGTGAGCGGCGCCCAGCGTATTGGCGAGCGTGGCTAACTTCGTCGAGTTCTCGCGCCAGGTTTTGCCATCGTGCACGTTGGAAAGCACCGCCGCAGATCGTCGGGCCCGCACGACTGCTATACTCGGCCCCGGGCCCAGCAACAATTCGGCCAGTTCGTCAGCGACTTTCTGCGAGCGCGCAGGTTCAGGCTTTTCCCGATCGACCCTCACGAGCTGATAATCGCGAGTCGCTGGCGATCTGTATATAAGAATGCAGGCTCGGGCGTTGTAGAAATCGCGCAAACGTTCCAACCCCAGAACGATCGTTCTCTCAATGCCAAAGCGTGGATTGGAAAGATTTGTCGCTTCTTTCAACAGTTTCATTCGACGCTTGAGCTCAATCTCGGACGCGCCCCAATGAGCGATCATATAACCCAGAACCACGAGCGTTACGGCGCGCAACAAAAAGCGGTTCAATTCGAAATCGGGCGCGGCCGGAGCGGTGAGATAACCTACTGTCACAAACAAGACCGCAGCCGCAGCCGTGATCTTTAAGCCCGACCGAAAGCCGCAACGAAACGACGCCACCAGGATCGCAAAGAAAAAGAAGACGAAGAAGACGCTACTTGTGCCACTGCTGACGGCGATAAGTCCGACATACCAGACCAAATCAAACCAGTGCAGGACCGCGAGTGGCAGCCGACGTGGGGCAACTAACGCAAGCAGGAGAATGATGCCACTGTAAAGCGTGTAACCAATCAGCAGCGAGTATGTTAGCCGCACCAGCCGATCGGGTTGGGAAGGATCGATATAAATAATAAGGAGAGCGGTAGCGGCCAACACCAGACGCATCGGCGCGATCAAACGAGCGTCGATCCACCAATCTTCAAAGGATGCGGGGGAATTTATGGTGGCGTCTTCTTGCACAGTTACACTAATCAGAAATGAGCTATACGCCCGGAATTTCTGAAATGATGCGCAAAAAACGCGCTCGCCTACGCGGGTTTTGCGAGGTACTGCCTACGGGCGCGAATACTATTAGGGGATGCCGGGAATTGCAAGGCTCATTGCTCAGACGGAATCAAGTTTCATGTGGTGTGATTGAAGACACGTCAGCAGGGAACCTGTCGGCCAGGGTTGGCTTTTGCGACATTTAACTGCGGCCTGTAAAATCGCTTCTGGAAATTGCTCATCACTGTCTTGTTCAATCGTCAACCATTAACCTTCATAAAGCTGCTTCGCTCGTTGATTTTTCTGACAGCGACGCTCCTGGCTTGTTCAGCCCAGCCTGGCGTGTTCGCCCAATCGAATGACCAGACCCTGCCCACCCCGGTTCTGAGCAATGAGATCAGCGGCACGATCCCGGCCCTGGATATTGGCGACTCGCGTTCAACGCGACACTTCTATGCGTTCGAAGCAACACCGGGCGATCTCGCTGTCACAGTAAACAGCAGGAACTTGAACGGCGATGTTGACATCTTCACGGCTGTGACATTTCGGCCGCTGTTGAAGATAACTATTTACGCGGGCACCATTCCTCCTGAAGTGACCAAGGGCGTCTATTTTCGTACGCATGAGATTCTGATCTTGCGCGTCGAAGCGCGCAGTCCTGATGACGATCCCGGCTCGTATAAAATTACGTTTGGGGGATCCTTTCAGACGTTTACTGGCGGAATCCCGGTGGCCCAAAATACAGAGTCTTCAGAAAGCGCAACAGTTGGTCGTAACCCCAGACGACTCTCATCCGTGGGTGCGAAAATTCCGCAACGGCCTGAAGAGAAGACCGAAGAAACAAAGGCTGAAGAGACCAAACCATCCGAAACTGCACCGCCCGGTACCGAAACGAAACCTGAACCGAAGCCAAAACCCGCGCGCACAACCTCACGTGGAACTGCTCGGAACCGGACCCCGCGAGCACCTCGACCAAAACCGCCGGTCACTGAGACACCAAAGACTGAATCGACAAAAACCGAAACACCTAAAACCGAAAAGCCCAAGACTGCTAAGCCGAGAGCTGCGAAAAACGTCGAGCCCAAACCGGTTGAAGGGGAAGAGAAGTCAGGGGAGACGCAGCCCGTCACTCCAGCGCAGGAACCGGGCCCTCATCTAATTATCGAGCAGAAGGACGGCACGCGCATCGATCGGCCGATGTCGACAGTTCGCAGGGTGGTGGTGGAAGGCGACACTATAGTAGTCGTGCTTAAAACGGGAAAAATCGAGCGGGTCCCAATGTCAGCCGTAGCCCGAATGTCGATCGAGCCGTAACGCGATCAGCGCGATTATGCTTCGCGCGCCTTGAGCCAATCCTCCCGATCAATTCGATAGATAAAAACATCGCGATCCATGATGTTAGTCTCGCCCTTGACTGTCTCGCCCAGCCGCTCGGCGACCTTTATTGAGGCGATGTTCGCGGGTGCGATCAAGCTGATAACGTGATCGCGATGCAGTTCCGTAAACGCGTATTCAAGCGCGCGAGCGGCTCCCTCAGTTGCATAGCCCTTTCCCCAACAGTCACGCGCGAGCGTCCAGCCTAACTCGAAATCGGGCCAGCCCACGGGATTCATAAACCCGATTCGCCCCACCACACGGCCGCTCGTTTTTTCTTCAACTGCCCAAATTCCATAACCGCGGTAATACCAGTGACCCATGTACGTAGCCAGCTGTCGCCAGGTGAGCATCTCGTCCGCAGGTCTGCCGTCCCCTAAAAAGCGCATCACTTCCGGGTCGCCGGTCATGCGGCACAAGTCCGCCAGATCGTCTTCGCGAAACCAGCGCAGAATCAACCGCTCGGTTTCGAGCCGAACTTCATTCATTTCCATGTCCTGAGTTTTACTTCGAATAGCGACGCGCGACAAGGGCGATGGGCAAGCCGATACCGAACATGTGAATCAGCAATCCGCCGATGAGGGCGGATTTCGCGTATTGCCAGGGCCAAAGCGTTTGGTGAATCGCCGAGACGCGGAGCACGACACAATTCATCACGACATACACGCACAAGCCAAACAGAATGCCGCTCACAACAGCGTGCGCGTTCATGAACGAGATGCCGCGACTGGCAAACACGTAAACAGCGGCAGCAATGAATGCAATCAGAAAGTGAAAAAACAATCCGAGCAACGCGACTTTCATCCCGCCGTCGCGAGCCGTCGGTCCCAACGCGCCGGCAGCAACGCTGCGCAAGACGACTGCCGGACTAACGCCGCGGCGAATGTAACTAAAAACGCACGCGTAGGTGATGTCCAGGGCGCCGGCTATTAAACCGGCGATGAGAATGGGCTTCAATAGCGTCGGGGTGGTTCGGGTCACTTGAGCTTGGACAGTCTTTCGCGAAACTGCGAAAGATCCTGATTAGAAGCGTCAGCTTTGGCCAGGCGATTGATCATCTCTTCGGCCTGCTGTTTTTTGCCGGCGGTGAGCAGGACGCTGCACAGACCATCCATTACGGCGACATCATTCGCATTTTTTGCGAGCGCTGCTCGATACCATTTTTCCGCCGCGTCCATGTGGCCGGCATCCATATTGACCATTCCCAGATTAGCAACCGTGCTGTAGTCGTCCGGCTTAATCTGATTCGCAGTCAGCAGAAACTTGATCGCTTCGTCGTATTGGCCAATTTGGTATTCGAGATTTGCCGCCATGATTTGTGCTTCAAAATCTTTCGGATTGCTCCGCGCGCGCCCGATGGTCTGCTGCACCTGCTCCATCGACTGTTGCGACCCGTTGGCCGACGCATCAGTCGAGCCATCAGTCCCGATCGGCGGATGATCGGGCGGCAATTGTTGCTGGCGTTGCGAAGTTGGAGTTGCCGCGCGTTCAGCGTCGCGCTGGCTCATCACTCCATGCAGCATGAATCCGACGATAAAGCCGAGCAGTACGCCGATGATGGCAAAAAGAAAGTTGTCTCTGGTCAAACCAAGCTCCTACTAGGCGTCCTTGAGCAGCCCGCGAATTTCCTCGCGAAATTCCGGACTGTCCGCATGGCCATGATGCGAGACCGCATGATTCACCGCCGCTTCCAGGAGTTCTTCTTCCGTTCCCTCCAGCTTCAAAGTGCAACCACTCTCGCTGGGATAATCACGACAGTCGATGGATTTTCTCTGTGCGTCAGCCATGATGTTTTGTCCTTTCAGGGATTAATTTTGACCGTGGAGTCTAGCGCGAAGCATCGCAGCATGCCAGCCGTTAAGGCCGTTGCAGAGCAGGCGGCGCCGTTTGTGATTCCAGTGATTTCGGGCTCCCGACGAGAACATAAAGGACCAGCGCTGTAACCGGAATGAGAATCGCAACTACGTAAGCAAGTTTGCGCGTGGTAATCGCTTTCGTTGCGCCCCGAGTTTTTTCGTCGCCGACATCTTCCAGCAGTCGCCGCTCAATCTCTTCCTTGTCCTGATCGTATTGCGCCTGGGTTAGCAAGCCGCTCTCGAGATCCCCCTGCAGCTCGCGAAGTTGATCCTGATACACGAGCAGGTTGGCTGTCCTGGCGTTTTCAGGTTTGGCATCTTTCGCTGATCGAAACAGCGGCGGTAGAACCAACCAGAGTGCGAGCAAAACCATCAGCGTGCATAGAAAAATGAAAAGGATCATTAAATCTCCCTCAAGAGCTTCGCCGCGCGTCGTCGTTCTTCAGCTGTCAGCGGCTTTGCTTCAATCATCGCTCGTCTCTGTTTCAAAAAGCGAAAGAGAAATAGAGTTCCACCCACTAATAACAGAAACGGTCCGAACCAGAGCAAATAAGTCGTAGCTTTGACCGGCGGATTGTAAAGAATGAAATCACCGTATCGCTGCGTGGCGTAGGCCACAATTTCCTGATCTGATTTGCCCGCTTTGATCTGTTCGCGAATCTCGCGTCGCAAATCTTCGGCAAGCTGCGCCTGCGAATCCGCAAGCGTTTCGTTTTGGCAGACAAGACAACGGAGTTGTTTCGTCAGGTTCTTCATGCGCACTTCGATCGCAGGGTCCTCGAGCGGCTGCGCGATCTGTGCAGCGATGGCTGCCGCGAAGCATAAGATCCCAAGGACTGCGAATATAAGACGCCTATTCATTGTTCAGTTGCTTCGTCAGCGGCACGATCTTATTGCGCCAGACATCTTCAGTAATCGGCCCAATTTGTTTGAAGCGAATCACGCCATTCTTGTCGATCAAGAAACTCTCAGGCGCGCCGTACACGCCGTAATCAATTGAGACTCGTCCGTTATCATCGTAGACGGTGAGCGAATAAGGATTGCCAAGCTGCGCCAGCAGTTGCACGGCCGCAGCTCGCTCGTCACTGCTGTCGCTGGAATATTTGTAATCGACACCGACAATCGGGACGGCATTCTCTTTCGCATAATCCAGCAGCCAGGGATGCTCTTCGCGACAAGCGATGCACCACGTTCCCCAAAAATTCAGCAGCCAGACTTTGCCCCGCATGTCCTGCGCAGAGAGTGTGTTCTTCGGCTCATGAAGTTGTGGTAGCTGAAATGCAGGCGCCGGTTTATCGATCAGCGGCGAAGGGATTTCGTGCGGGTCGCGGCCGCGAATCAGGACGACAGCAATCGCCAGCGCGAGTAGAAGAAATAATCCGAGCGGGATGAACAGAAGCTTTTTCATCTCTCATTCTGCTCCCGATGCCGCGGCGGCTGAAACCTTTATGGGCTTTGCGGACTTCGACGATTCGCGTTCCTTCTCAGCGTGCAGCGCATATCGCTTGTCGGTTATCGCGATGCCGCCGCCGATCGCCATCAAGAGCGCGCCCAACCAAATCCAATTCACCAGCGGCTTGTGATACACACGCACGGTCCAGCCTCCGCCTTCCGCCTGATCACCGAGTGAAACATAAAGGTCGCGAAAGATGCTGCGATCGATTGCGGTTTCCGACGTCACGTTTTGCGCAGCCGTGAACGCGCGCTTTTCCGGATTCAGCATTGTGATGAATGCGCCGTTCTTTGTTACCTGGATATCGGCTCGCATCGCTTCGTAATTCGGGCCACGCAGCCGCGTCAGATTGTCGAGACGAAATTCGTAGCCACCGGCATTGACTGTTTCGCCGATATTCATGCGCACGTCTTTCTCAGTTTGATAACTGGTAACCACAGTTATGCCGGCGACGAAGGCCGCCACGCCCAGGTGCGCGAGGTGCATTCCGTAGAAACCGCGGGCTGGAGCTTTGATGCGCTCAAAGAGGTTCATTTCGCCGGCGCCAACGCGTAAGCGACTCCAAACATTTTGCACCACTGTGATAACGATCCAGCTCGCCAGCAAGATGCCGAGACTCGCACGCCATTGCCAACCGCCGATGAAGAAGGGAATCGCGACCCCACTTATCAGCGCAATGAGGAACGCCCAGCGTAAGCGCACAGCGAGCTCGGGCAGCTTCGCTTGCTTCCAACGCGCGATCGGGCCGACGCCAATCAGAAACATTGCGGGCGCCATCAAGGGCACGAACACGGCGTTGAAATACGGAGGGCCAACGGACAATTTACCCAGATTCAGCGCGTCCATGAACAACGGATACAACGTCCCGAGCAGGACTGACGATGCTGCTACCGTCAGCAGAACGTTGTTGGTGAGCAGCATTGACTCACGCGAAAGCAACTCGAATCTTGACCCGAGTCCAACCTGTTTGGCTCGCCACGCGTAAAGAGCGAGCGAGCCCCCGATAACTACAATTAGAAAAACTAGAATGAAGATTCCTCGTTTGGGATCGCTGGCGAAGGCATGCACGGAAGTGAGCACGCCTGAGCGCACGAGAAATGTGCCGAGCAGGCTGAGAGAGAATGCGGCTATCGCCAACAGCACAGTCCAACTCTTAAAGCCGCCGCGCTTTTCAGTGACTGCAAGCGAGTGAATTAGTGCTGTCCCCACCAGCCAGGGCATGAAGGACGCGTTCTCAACCGGGTCCCAAAACCACCATCCGCCCCAACCGAGTTCGTAATAAGCCCAAAAACTTCCCAGCGCGATGCCACAGGTCAGGAACATCCACGCCACAGTAGTCCATGGCCGCGACCAACGCGCCCATGTCGCGTCCAGCCGGCCGCTAATCAGCGCGGCGATTGCAAAGGCGAAGACAACCGACATCCCGACGTAACCCATGTAAAGCATCGGTGGATGCGCGACCATAGCCGGATCTTGCAGCAGCGGATTCAGGTCGCGACCGTCAGGCGCAGCCGGAAGCAAACGCGTGAATGGGTTCGAAGTCAGCAGCATGAACAGCAGAAAGCCGACGCTGATCGAGGCCATCACCGCCAGCACGCGCGCGACAATTTCATCCGGCAGATGCCTGCTGAACAATGTGACCGCGACCATCCAGATCGTCAGCATGAAAGTCCAAAGCAACAGCGAACCTTCATGCGATCCCCAGGTCGCCGCTAATCGGTAGTGCAAGGGCAGCTGTGAATTTGAGTTGCTCGCTACGTTCAGAACTGAGAAGTCATTGGTGATGAACGAGTATCCCAGACAGCCGAAGGCGATCAGGACAAAGAAGAACTGCGCATGCGCCGCCGGCCGGGCGACGGCGATCAGTTGGGAAATGCCGCGCGCGACGCCAATCTGCGGAAGCACCGCCAGCGTGATCGCAGTCATCAACGCGAGGATTAGAGCGAACTGGCCGATTTCAGGAATCATTAAGTTGACTACTTCGAGAGCGTCTTCGCGGCTTCGTTTGCAGAGTTCTTAATCTTCTCCATGTCCTTCGCTTTGTCGAGCGCCTGCGCTGCTTCGGGTGGCATGTAGTTCTCGTCGTGCTTGGCCATGATTTGGTCGGCGTAAAATACGCCATCTGAATTAACGCGTCCCTGCGCGACGCAGCCGCGACCTTCCTTGAACAAGTCGGGGAGAATCCCTTTATAGATTACCGGAATACTGTTGGCCGTATCGGTGACGGTGAAGCGCACCGTCAGACCGTCAGAATCTTTCTTCAAAGTCCCTGTTTCCACCAAGCCGCCGATCCGAAACGTCTTGTTGATGGGCGCTTCTTTCGCGGCCACTTGGGTAGGGCTAAAGAAGAAGACCAGATTATTTCGAAAGGCGCCGAGTACGAGCCACGCTGACAACCCAAGAGCGGCGAGGCTGACAACAATGAAAATGATTCTTTTGTGACGTCGTTTGAGATTCATAAAGCAGTTTCGAGTTTCGCATTGTGCGTTTCAACTGGTTCACCGCCGGGTGCGCTTTGCGCAAGCTTTCGTTTGCGCGCGCGGAGCATGATGACTTCGGCAGTCAGCAGCACAAACGTCACGAGGTACGAACCCCAGACATACGCGCCATAGCCGCCCATGTTGATGAATTCTGAAAGACTGTTCCAGTGCATTATGCCGCTACCTCTTCGACCAACCAGGGAGCATCTCGCTCTCTTTCTTTGATGATCAAGCGCACGCGTGCGAGCACGATGGCGATTGCATACATCCAGCAGGCGCCCATCAACACAAACATCGCAGAGAGCATTGATGGCGCCATCTTGAAACTGCGAGCTGTCAACGTTGCTCCCTGATGCAGAGTGTTCCACCACTGCACCGAAAAATAAATTATGGGAACATTAATGACTCCAACCAGTGCCAACACGGCGCCGGCACGGTCAGCCCGGCGGGTATCGTCAATCGACGATTGCAAAGAAATGAACCCAATGTACAGAAACATCAGAATCAGCGTCGAAGTCATGCGCGCATCCCAAACCCAATAGACGCCCCAGGCCGGCTTGCCCCACAACGATCCCGTCACTAATGAGATGAAAGTGAAGATGGCTCCGGTTGGCGCGATCGCTTTCGCCATCATCGATGCCAGCCGCGCATTAAACGCCCAGCCGATGCCGGCGTAGATAGCCAGCAGAACGTAGAGAAACATTCCCATCCACGCCGCCGGCACATGGATGAAGATGATTCGATACGAATGTCCTTGTTGAAAGTCGACGGGCGCAACGAAGAAACTCATGTACAAACCGATTGCGAAAAGGATAATCGTCAGGCCGGTGAAGAAGGGAATTATCTTCCCTGCGAGTGGGTAAAAATTCACAGGAGCGGCGTACTTGTACCAGTGGATCTTTGATTTGCTCATTTAGAATGTCCGACAAACTTCAGTTTGTCGCAGCTATTTGCAATAGAAGCATTCTCCAGACGCGACAAACCAAAGTTTGTCGAACAACTCCTATTCCACAGATATTCGCAGAGCGGCGCTGGTTGCCCAGGGAGCGAAGGCCAATGCCAAAACTAATGTCGCTCCCAATAATAAAAGATACGCCTGCGGCTCCAAGCCGTTGACCGTCGATTCGATGGCGCCCGCGCCAAAAATCAAAACCGGAATGTAAAGCGGCAGTACGAGCAAAGCAACGAGGACATTCGCTGCGCGCAAGCCCAGGGTTAAGGCGGCGCCGATTGAACCGATCAGGCTCAACACCGGAGTTCCTAACAGCAGGGAAAGTGTCATTATCCAAAGAGTATTCTGCGACAGTCCGAATTGCATTCCAAGCACCGGCGCGACCAAAACCAGCGGCAGCTCTGAAACAATCCATTGCGCCAGCACTTTCGCGAGAACAATCAGGAAGAGCGGCTGGGGCGTTAGCAGCAGTTGTTCGAGCGTGCCGTCCTGATAATCGTTGCCGAAAGTTCGACCGAGCGCGAGCATCGAGGCCAGAAGCGCCGCGACCCACACAACTCCCGGCGCAATCGTGCGCAGAAGTTGCGGCTCCGGTCCCACGCCCAGTGGAAAGAGACTGACCACGATGATGAAGAAGAAAAATGTTGCCAGCACGTCAGTCCGCCGCCGCCACGCGAGAATCAAATCGCGCCACACGACCCAGGCAAACATCGATTGAATTGAATACGTGGCTTCCAAACCGCTTCTAAACACCTGCAAGTTGAATTCGCCTAACCCGATCAGCCGAGAGATTCAGATCCTGATGTGTGGCTATGATCGCGATGCCGTTATCTTCCAAATGGTCGTTGATGAACTGACGCGCGAGTTGCATCGCCGCGTCATCCAGAGAGGTGAGCACTTCATCGAGCAACCAAAGACTGCACTTCAAACTCAACAATCGCGCGAGGGCCAGGCGGCGGCGCTGACCCGCCGACAGAACGCGGGCGGGCAAGTAAAGTCGATCGGCCAGGCCGACGCGAGTCAGTAAATCAATCGCTTCGGCTTCCGCCAGTGAGCGGCCGGCGACGCCGCAGGACATTCGCAAATTCTCGAAAGCGCTCAGTTCGTCCTTGAGTCCGTTTTGATGTGCCAGATAGGCCACATTGCCAAGATATTGCTCGGCCAGTGCCCGTATATTCTTCCCTTGCCAACAAACCTCGCCTGATGCCGGCGATGAGAGCCCGCAAAGGATCCGCAGGAGACTGGTCTTGCCACTTCCGTTCGGCCCGCGCAGTTCAACCAACTCTCCGGCGGCTGCTGAGAAATTCAAATCGCGAAACAGCCTGCGCGTACCGCGCACACAACTGAGGTTTGTTACTTCCAGCATCCAGCTCGCCCAGGCTATTGAGTAATAGATCAGAAAATGCAGATTATTGACCGGACCTGGATGATAACTGACATCCGCTGAAGTTGCCATGATCATTGTGCTGCCGACAAATGAATCGCGAAAGTCGACGCAGAATTTACTCGGTAAAGAGCTAAGACTCTGTCACGCTCTTGGACGAGCTTCGGTTGGACCCTCCACCTTAAGCCACATTTGCCAACCGCCCTGCAGTACGCGCACGTGTTTGAATCCCGCTTCCAAAAAGATCTTAGCTGCGTTAATGCTGGCTTCATCGTGTGGGCAGGAACAATAGGTGACTACTTCGCGATCACGCGGCAGGTCTCTCAATGGTGGCATCGTCAATCGATAGGGAAGTCTTCTCAGCTTGAAGTAGATCGACCCTTTGATTTTTGGGCTATTGATATATGTCTTTGTATCGCGCACGTCGATGACGGTAATAGCTTGGTCGCTGGCGAGTTTTTGCTTCAATTGTTCCGCACTAATGAATTCGGGCGCGGCCGAAATATTCTGGCCGGCCACGGACAGAATTGGCATGAACCCAACCAGGCAAACCAGCAGCGCGGCACAGAAGATCACCGGAAACAGATCAATGAATGGTTTGTTGCGGCGCATTTTTAGAAACTCCTTGATGCGATCAGAAAATTAAACAAGCCGGCGCTCGCTTTGTTTGAAATAGCGTCGGTCACTTTTCCGCGGGCACGAACTTGGGATGCAACAAATCGAATTTGTTGGGGTTTGACTTTACGCCGGGATGAATTAACCGCGCATCAACTCCGCCCTTGAAAGTCTTCGGGTCATACCAGGAATATTGCGCGCCGTCAAAATATATGTAGCCGCTTTTGCCCCGCAGCGTTTCACCGATCAAATCCCCGGCGAGTCGCGGCGATGAATTTCCTTTGTTGGCATTTGCGACCTCTGTCTTGCTTTGGGCTTTTACGTCCTGGCCTACCGAGTTTTTCAGAAGATAAGTTTGGGTCGCCTGGGGATCGCGCCAACCTTTGGGACCGTAGCCATGAATCACAGCCAACAGCAACTCATCATCTGCGATCCGCATCGGCGCCGCGCCTGGCTTCGGAGTGACGAAAGGATCTCTGAGAATCCATGGCGGGAATTGCTGGTTCATTTCATCAAGTTTGCCCGCGACGGGTTTCAAAATCACGGCGATGTCAACTGACTTATCGCCGTTAAAATCTCCGGCTAAGAAATTAGGCGAGCTTGCGGAATCGGCTCTGGCGGCCTGCCTAAAGATACGAGTGACTGCTTCGTTAACTTCGGCCGCCGCCGGTGGCGACTGTTGGGCAACGTCAGGTGCGACTTGCTCAGCCGATTGGGAGTTTACCGTCTGAATGTTAGCCGGCGCATTTCTGCTGCAACCATAGATCGCCAATGACAAGAGCAACAACATGGGCGCGCGGACACGATCGGTAATAACGTTGAGCATGACAACCTCCGTCGGGAAGGGATAAACAACAGGTGAGGGAAGCTCGCCGAACGCTCAATCCGGCGAGCTTCCGTTTGTCCGGTGTGGTGAGGTCACCGGCTTCATAACGACAAGACGAATGCCAATAGATCGGCCCGCTGCGCCGCCGTCAGAGCATTGAAGGCGTTACGCGCCGCGGTTGCCTGTCCTGCATGTCGTTGAATTGTTTCAGACACGTTGACGCTCAGGCCGTCGTGCATGAACCGGTTACGAGCGCGAATGCCCCACAGGGGAGCTGTGCGCATTTGGTTGGCAGTTGATTGACCGGCGTTTTGGACAATGCCATCTCCGGTCCCGACATCGTGCAGAGCGAAGTCGCTAAACGGATGAATGATCTTGTCACCCAAAGCTGCCGGGACGGTGAAGGCCCCGCCGTTGATTACAGTTCCGGCCGGAGCGGTCGTTAAAGTACGCGTGTGACAAACAGCACAGCCGACCTGGTTGAAAAGCGGGTCACCGCGAACAGCAGCTGCCGGAATCGGATTTTGCCGGCCCGGAGCGCGCGTCGCGGCCATGAAATCTGCAAACGCGAGAACATCCCCGCCGTCGTCTTCCGGATCGGCGACCGGATCGAACGGCGGTCCGGTGACGTCAATTACAGCTTCCGCCGTGCTTGCCGGATTCTCGTGCGTGCCGGCATCGGCTGCTGAAGAGCTTCTGCCGCCAAATCCGTCAAACTTGTTGGTTATGCCCATCTCGTTCAGATAGGCATCGCCGGCGAAAGACAGAAGACTGCCGTGCTGGGCCTTCCAACCGAAACGTCCAAATCGCAAGGTATTGTTCGCTTCGGTTACCGGAACCGCCGTCAGTGTCCCGCGTTGGGCAGACGGTTCGGCGTTTACGTTGTTTTGCAGGTCCTGGTTGGCGATACACTCGACAAACCCATCGCCAAGCGCGGGCGTGACCACGCGGAAAGCTCTTACGTTCTCGCCCGTTGTGATGTGCTCGACCACGTCGGAATCGGTCCCGCGAGCGTGGATTAATTGACCGCCGGGAGCGTCGACGAAACTCCCGCCAGAAAGGTGCCCGGCACGAAATTCCATCTGCTGGCCGAACGCGCCAGTATCGACTGCCTGATGACAGGTCACGCATCCTACATCGTTGTAGGTTGGTCCGAGTCCATCAGCCACCGTTTCTTCTTCTTCGAAGATGAACTTATTGTCTTCGAATCTTCCGTTGCCACGGGCTGTGGGCGGGACAGCGTCAGCAACGCATTCATTGATCGGCGTTCCCCTGGCGCCGAAGTTATTGAACAGGTCGTCAGTTTTAGCGTCCATGTCAGTTGTGAGGGCTTCAGTAGGAGCTGCCAGGGCGACAGCTCCCTGAGGTGGGGCTTCGGGATCTACGTCGTTCTTGTTTTTTTGACCAGTCGTCGCGGGGGACAGCCACAACGACAAAGCTAATGCTGCAAACAGGGTGAGGGCGAGTACTTTGACGAGTTTTGACATAACGAACTCACCTCCTCAGAGCAGTAATCAGTTGAAAGGGACAAATAGGTGTCGGGATTTCGCCGGGCGGCAAAACAACCTAGATGAACTGTTGACTTTGCCGAGCTTGTTTGGGCCTCCTTTTGTTCAGACAGACCTGGACTTGCAGAGCAAGCAGTAACTTGCCGTCGGCTCGTTCCGGTCTAGTTGTTAAGTTGACCCTTTGATCGACAGCTGGCCGGAAAAAAGGGGTACCGGCTAGCAGCTTTTAGAGACGCTCTGAAGGGATGACAGCGATCTCGAAAAGCTTCACGCGCTACGGGGTGCGAGCAGCGCGCACTCTAATACGGAAATATGGTTATGTCAACAGGTATTTGCAAACCGGTGTAACCCCCACCGAAAGGCTAGTTAGGCGCCGCAAGCGCGTGCGCCTTAACCAGCTTTGGGGCGTTGCAGCACATCCGTGAGATATGCGCTGAATTCCCGTGCGCGAAGGCGATGCTTGAAGGCGTCCACTCCATTAATATTTAGCACTGGAATATCGTGGCGATAGCGTGCGAACAAGTCTGCGTCGCTCTCGATATTTACCTCTTTCAAGTCGAATGCTTCAGCGCAATCCGCGCGAGCAATCTCCGCTTTCATCTCCTCACACAAATGACAACCTGGTTTGCTGTAGAGAGTTACTTGCGCTGTTCTCGTACTCATCCGAAAACTAACTTTCCCTTGCAAATTTCGTCATAATCGATGTATAAGTTTGGGCTGCCGCGGCCAGTTTATTACTTTTTTCCGGCCCGGCGCACTTCTAGTGAACATATTTAGTTCGGTTTCGCAGAGACAGTTTGAACGCCTCAGCATCAGGGGATTCTGTAATTATCTAAGGCATCCCCACGCATTAGTGTAAGCGCAGTTTCGTGTCCGTGACTTTTAGGGGAGGTCGCGACGGAGTGGATAGTAGTCCAAGCACCGAAACATCTGTAGCCAACACCGAGAAACCAGCCGGGCCTCCGATGCCGCCGCCGGCACGGGGCGCTGCGACGCCCGTTCCGAAAGCGGCAGCCAAACCCGCCGTTGTCGTTGAATCAGTTCCTGAGCCTCCGGTAAACAAAACACGCCGTCGCATCGTCTGGTGGAGCATCGCCGGATTCTTGACGACTTGTTTTCTGATGTTCGTGCGCTTTTTCCTGCCACGATCCATCACCGAACCCTCGAGCACATTTAAAATCGGGTTTCCGGGCGACTATGCCCTCGGCGTCGATACGAAATATCAGCAGCAATATCGCATCTGGGTAGATAAGACCTCAGACCGTTTATTTGTTGTCTATGCGCGCTGCACCCATTTAGGGTGCACGCCGGACTGGAAACCAAGCGAAAACAAATTCAAATGCCCGTGTCATGGCAGTGGCTATGACAGCGAGGCGATTAACTTCGAAGGTCCGGCCCCGCGTCCGATGGATCGCGCGCACGTTGAACTGGACGCCGAAGGCCAAATCGTGGTGAATGTCGCCAAGCTTTACAAATGGGAGAAAGGCGTGCCAGCCCCAGGCGAATTCAACGATCCGGGCGCATTCATCCCGCTGTAGAGCGGCAGTAACCCGACCGTGAGGAAGGGCTCAGACTATATGGACGAGCCGAAAGATAAAGAGACAAAGCAGCTAACCGGCGAGAAATCGGACGTCGGACTTGTCACGCGCGCGAAGGATTCGGCTGTCGCGCTGAAAGATCGCGCGCTCGAAGAAGCGAAAGACTACAAAGATCCGCAACAGACACAGGTTTGGAAATCGATCTTCCGCGTCTCGCACGAACGTTCCGATCCGCGCAACCGTTCGCTGGCAATTCTCTCGAACGTCTTCCTGCATTTGCATCCGGCGAAAATTAATCGCGATGCAGTGCGTTACCAGTACACGTGGGGGATGGGAGGCATCACGTTCTACCTGTTCGTCGTGCTGACGTTCACGGGCGTGCTGCTGATGTTCTACTACCATCCCGCGAAGATTCAGGCGTTTCAGGACATCCTCTATCTCGAGCACGACGTGCCGTTCGGCCGTTTGTTGCGCAACATGCATCGCTGGGCCGCGCATTTGATGGTGATTACGACCTGGCTGCACATGTTCCGCGTGGTGCTCACGGGTTCGTACAAAAAGCCGCGTGAATTCAATTGGTGCGTGGGTGTAGTGCTGTTAGTGCTGACCCTGCTGTTGTCGTTTACGGGCTATCTCTTGCCGGACGACCAGCTTGGTTTCTGGGCGGTCACGGTCGGCACGAACATGGCGCGCGCGACCCCGATGCTGGGAAATGAAGGACCACTAGGTCCGCAGCTCGGCCTGACACCTTATAACGATGTGCGCTTTGGCTTGCTGGGCGGTTCGATCGTGGATTCGAATGCTTTGCTGCGCGCGTACATTTGGCACTGCATCGGCATTCCATTGGTCGCATCGATATTCATGGCCGTGCACTTCTGGCGTATCAGAAAGGACGGCGGCATTAGCGGGCCGGCGCCCATGATGCTCGAGTCGGAAATGAAAGTGCCGAAGAAGAAATGATCATTTGACATTTGTCATTTGAGATTTCTGATTTGGAAATTGTTTAGCGACGGGCGTTGCCCGTGATAATCGCGATGGAAGAAGCGGTAAATCTAAAACCAAAGTCGTCACGACGGAACATGATCATCGGTCTGGCCGTGGTCACCGTGCTGCTGGCCCTGTACATCCTCTTTATCGTGCAGGATTGGCATCAGCTTTGGAAGATTGTCTCGGCCCCTGACAACGTACCGATCGTGGCGATGCTTTTCCTGGTTCCGTTCTTCACCTGGCTCGGGGTGAAACAGGCGCGTGCCAACGATCAACTAGTCGAGACCCTGGAAGCCGATCCGAAACTCGCGAAAAGTCATCATCGCAAAGCTGAGCCGTGGCGACCTGGTTGGGCGAAAGAATTGCACGTCTGGCCGTATCTGGTGCGCATTGAATTTCTCGCCGCGGTCATTGTCACGGTCATCTTGTATGTCTGGTCTTTGACGCTGAATGCGCCGCTGGAAGAGCCTTCAAATCCCAACCTCACGATGAATCCGTCAAAAGCGCCGTGGTACTTCCTCGGACTGCAGGAGATGCTGGTCTATTTCGATCCGTGGATTGCCGGCGTGGTAATGCCGAGTCTGATTATGATCGGATTGATGGTTTTTCCGTACGTCGATTCGAACCCGCTGGGCAATGGCTATTACACCTATCGGCAGCGCCGGTTCGCCGTGAACATGTTTGGCTGGGGCTTTTTGATGTGGATCCTGCTGATCTTCATCGGCACATTTATCCGCGGTCCGGGTTGGATTTGGTTTTGGCCGGGACAAACCTGGGATCACAACACGGTGGTGTTCGATCGTAACCGCGACGTGCACGAAATTATTGGCTTAACCGTCGCCAACTTTCCGAACCATCCGTTGTTGATGAAGTGGTTCATCATCCCCCTGTTTGGTTTTCTGCTGGTGGCCGGGTTCTTTGTGGTGGGCGGACTGCTGTTCCACTGGCTGATGATGCGATCGCCTTTCAAGTTGCGATATCTGAAATCATGGACGGCGTTTAAGACCTGGGCCACTGTGTCGGGCGAATTCGAACGAAAGCTGCTCGCGAATACCAGTCTGCTGCAATACCTGACGTTCCAATTCTTTGCCATCACGGTACTACTGGCCATGCCGGTCAAGTTGTTTTTGCGGCTCGTGTTCACGATTAAGTATGTGTGGGTAACTCCCTTTTTCAATGTCTGAAGATTGTCCGACAAACTTTAGTTTGTCGATCTCGAGTTTAATAGGTAGCACGACAAACTGAAGTTTGTCGGACAGGACGAATCGTGGCGGAACCTAACGAAGCGACTTCACTGATAAAACAAGAGACTGAACCCGAGCACGATCCGATCGTCGCGCGATCTACCAGTGCGATCATCCTTATCTGCACTTTGCTGCTGGTGGGTTCGGCGGTGTGGGCGCTTTATGACGAGGCGTATGGCCAGCGCCCGTGGCGTAGTGTGCAGCGCGAATTCGCTCAGCGCTACACCACTTACCTCAAGAGCATTCGCAAAGACGCCGGCAAGTCTGAAGCTGAAGTAAAAGAGAGTCCCGAGTATCAGGACCTCGAAGCCAAGGCGAAAGAGGCCGAGGACAATACTAAAGAGCATCGCAAAGAACTGGATGCGCAAGTCGCAAAGATTCAGGCGCAGCTCGACGCTGTTACCGAGCCTTTCCAAAATCAGCGCGGCCGTATCGTCGTCCTCACCTGGAAACTGGAGATTGCGCCGAGCAAGTTCTGGCGCGATCACTACAAGAAACAGCTGGATGCCAAGAAGGCGGAACAAGTCGTCGTCGAAATGCCTGACGATTCGGGCAGGCTCGCGCGCAAGAAAATGGACTTTGCGCAGCTCGAAACGAGTTTCAACACTTTACGCGATGACAAGGCGAAGGTGCTGGGTGAAAAAGCTGACCTGTTGAAAGAGCCTACCGAACTTGGCAAGAAGCGCGATGAGTATCTGAAAAACCACGTCAACGTTCTGCCACAAAGGAACATTGACGATCTGATTCGCAAGAATCAGGACTCGTTCGATTACACAATCCTCGGGCACCAGATTAACGTCAACGAATTTGGCATCGTCGATCGTTGTGAGGTTTGCCATCTGGGTGCGCGCGAGCCGCTGGTGATCAAGGCGTCGGACATGGCGCCCGGCGGACCTGGCAAGAAGCCGGACGAATTAGCGAACGCTTTCGTCAGCCATCCGCGCAAAGAGCTGCTGCAGATCCACAATCCGGAGAAGTTTGGTTGTTCCGCGTGTCACGGCGGCAACGGCCGGGCTACTACCAGCATTGAAAAAGGTCACGGCCGCAATCCGTTCTGGCTGCATCCGCTGTTTCATAAGGAAAACACCGAAGCCGGCTGCCAGATGTGTCATGCGAACGATCGCGTGACGCAGGGCGCGGACACTTTAAATCTCGCCAAGGATCTTTTCTACCAGCGCGGCTGCGTGGGCTGCCATCGCATGGAAGCCTTTGATCGCGAGAGCGATGCGCTCACCAACGCGCGTCAGCAAATTACTCAGATCGAAGAACAGATCGGCGCCAACGAACGACAGTCGAAGCTCGACACCGACGCCAGCGCGAATGCTTCCGATGATTTCGAAGTGAAACGGCTGCTGGCCCATGCGGAATCTTTGCGCGTACAGAACAGCCAGCTCGCGGCGCGCATTGACGAGCTGAATTTGCAGACGCGTTACCTGCAACAGGACCAAAAGAAAGTTGGCCCGAACCTCAAAGACGTGCGGCTCAAGCTGCGCAAGGATTGGATTCCGCTGTGGCTTCAGGATCCACAAGCGTTTCGTCCGGGCACTAAGATGCCGACGTTCTGGCGCTTCAAAGTTGATGGCGAAGAAGGCGCGGAGGATTTGAAAGCGGTCGCTGCCTATCTCTGGCAGAACGGTTTCGATGGCAAACTGCCGCAGCAACAGCAAGGCGACAAGGACAACGGCAAGAAACTTTTTGAATCGCGCGGCTGTCTGGCCTGTCACTCAATCGGGGAAGAGGACGCGCGTATCGGCGGCACATTCGCAGCGAATCTCTCGAAGGTCGGCGAGAAAGCGAACTACGATTACATCGTGCGTTGGATTTATAACCCGCGCGAACGTTACGCGCCCTACTGTCCGAAAGAGCATCGCGATCTAACGCCCGACGATTACGCAAAACACGGCAAGCCCTACTTGTTCGACACGGAACTGCATTCGACCTGTCCGAACGACGGCGCAGAGCTACAGGTCCAGAACATGACGGTGATGCCGAATTTGCGACTGTCTGAACAGGACGCCCGCGACGTCGCCAGTTATCTGTTCTCGCTTTCGTCACCGCCTTCGGCCGGCGACGTTTCGTTCATGGACGATCCCAAACTGGCGGAAGAGGGCAAGGCGGAAATCAAACAGTATGGCTGCGCCGGCTGTCACGAAATTAAGGGGTTCGAGGAAGAGCAGCGCATCGGCAAAGAACTTACGACAGAAGGCGCCACGCCGCTGGAGCGTCTCGACTTCGCGTTGCTAACGCAGGACGCCGAATATGGCCGCGAGCCCAAGGGCGCCGACGGCAAGCAGTTGGTGACTCACAAAGACGAGAAAGAAAAGGATTGGTACAACCATCGCGGATTTTTTGAGCACAAGCTTTCGGATCCGTCCGTGTACGATCGCGGCAAGTCGCAATACCTCGAGCCCAAAGATCGCTTGCGCATGCCGAAGCCTTATCTCACCGACACGTGGCGGACGAGTTTGACGACGCTGCTGCTCGGCAGCATGGGCGCGGAAGGCGCGAACGTGCCGAAGTCACTCTTCTACATGCCTCCGGACCAAAGACGGCAGGACATTCAAGCTGGTTGGTGGGTCGTCAAGAAGTACAACTGCATGGGCTGTCACGTGCTGCAACCCGGACAGAGGGCGCAGGTCTACAACAACTCGGCAGAGCCGGTTGAGACGTTCGGTGCGGTGCTGACTTCGATGCCGTTCTATTCGGGGCAGACTGAGATGTTGCCGCCAATGCTGACCAGCGAAGGCGCGCGCGTCGATCCCGAATGGCTGATGAGGTTTCTAAAAGATCCTTCGCTGCTGAAACCGGGAGAGACACCGCCACTGCCTTCATCAAGCACGTCTGCGCCGCAAGCAAAACCCGCGGCGTCTCCAGGCGCGACGGCGTCCGCAACTCCGGCCGCGAACACTGCAGCAGCGAACGCAAACGATCAGAGCAATGGACGTCTGTTGCCGCAATGGGGCGCGAACCGCAATGGCGTGCGGCCATACCTGCAAGTGCACATGCCGACGTTCAACTTCTCACCGAACGAGCTGCGCATTTTGGTGAGATTCTTTGTGGCGGTGTCGTCACAGACTGATCCATATATTAAGGAGCCGATGCTGCCTCTGACGGAGGCTGAGAAATCGATCGCGAGGAACATTTTCACTTCTCCTTCCGCTCCCTGTTTGAAGTGTCACATCACCGGCGACCCGACGCATGATGCGCGGGCCATCGCGCCGAACTTTATGCTGGCCGGCGAACGTCTCAAGCCGGATTGGACTTTCCGCTGGCTGCTCGATCCGGCGCAGATCAGTCCGGGCACCGCGATGCCCACGGGTCTATTCAAGAAGGAAGGCGAACGTTGGATTGTGAATAATCCGAATCCACCGCCGGACGTGGCCAACTATCACGACGATCACGCGCGCTTGTTGGTGCGATACATGTTCCTGATGACACCGGACGAGCAGAGGCGGCTGTTGTCTGCTTCGCCCGCGCCGGCCGCGCAACCGAATGCGCAGCCGCCGGCTGCGCAGAAAGTTGGGCGCGCCGATGCACGCGGTCGCGATCGGCCAAGTCATCATCGGCGGAAGTGAGGTCAGATGACTGGAGCGCAAGCGTCCTCGCTTGCTCTCTTAAATCGTGGTAATGACGAACGTGCAAGCGGGACGCTTGCGCTCCAGTCAAACCACCCGCTACCGCAGGTGGTTCTAACAACAGTTTTTAGAGTATGCTTGTGCCATTCCAGGTCAGCATCAATTTTTTGGAGGAATCAAATTATGTTCAGTAAACGTGCAGGACTGTGGCTCGGATTGATTGCCACGCTAGGCCTGCTGTCATTAGGTTCGTCGTGCAATAACAAAGGTGGTGGCGACGAAGGCGCCGGCACCGAGGGCGGCGGCGCCGCTTATGCTTCGAAAGGCGATGAAGGCACAATTTCAGGCACCATCGCTTTCACCGGCACCGCGCCTGAGAATCCGAAGATCGACACTTCCGCGGACGCGCAGTGCGCGTCGAAGAATCCCAACTTAACTGCAGAAACGTGGGCCGTTAAGGACGGGAAAGTCGCGAACACTTTCGTCTACATCAAAGACGGAACGCTCGCCGACGGCAAGAAGATCGGTGATCTTACCGGCTGGCCGAACATGCCGAGCAGCGCGACGCTCGATCAAAATGGCTGTCATTACAAACCGCATGTGATGGGTGTCGTCGCCAAGGAAGAGATCAATATTACCAACAGCGATCCGACGACGCATAACATTCACTTCACACCGGCGAAGAATCCGGATTGGAACCAGTCGCAGCCAAACGGCGCGGCGCCGATGAAGCACTCGCTGAACACCGCCGAAGTCATGGTTCCGGTGAAGTGCAATCAGCACCCATGGATGAAAGCCTACATCGGCGTGATGAAGCATCCATTCTTTGCAGTGAGTGCTGAGAACGGCAGCTTCACGATTACAGGAGTGCCGCCAGGCAAGTACACAGTCGTCGCGTGGCACGAAGCCGCGGCTGGTCCCGGTACGGAAAAGACCATGGAAGTAACGGTCCCGGCGAAGGGAAGCGCCACGGCGGATTTCAGCTTCGGCGCGAGCGCGGGTTTACAAGGACAGCCGAGTTCGCTGCCCATGTTGGCGGCGATCGAGTTTCCGATGCTGCATAAGTAGCATTTGCGATTTTAGATTTTGATTTGCGATTGGAAGCGGTTGCGTTCGGACGGCCGCTTTCAACCAATCAAAATCGGCAATTAAAAATCGGCAATGTCTAAAGGGGTTCATCGTTTCGCGCTGCTGGTAGCAGTCGCAACGTTCTTTCTCATCATCGCAGGCGCGAATGTTACGAGTCACGATGCAGGCCTCGCCGTTCCCGATTGGCCGCTATCTTTCGGAAAGTTCTTCCCCAAGATGGTCGGTAATGTTTTTTGGGAGCACGGTCACCGCATGATTGCGGCCAGCGTGGGCGTGCTGACGATTGTGCTGGCGATCTATTTGCAAGTCCGCGAACCGCGGCGTTGGGTGAAGCGGTTGGGATGGATGGCGTTAGGTCTCGTGATCGTGCAAGGGCTGCTGGGCGGATTAACCGTGAAGCTGCTTTTACCGTTGGCTGTATCTGCGGCGCACGCTACCCTGGCACAGTTGTTCTTTCTCACCACCGTTAGCATCGCGGTATTCACGTCGCGCAGCTGGACTAATGCTGAACCGAAGATCTTTGAAGACGCTAATGGAGTTTCGGTGCGCACGCTGTGCGTGGCTTCGTTAGCCCTGATCCTCGTGCAACTGGTGCTGGGAGCAACGCTGCGGCATTCAGCAACCTGGGACCAACTTCTGCCGACAGGTTTGCTCGTAGCGCATATCACGGGCGCCATCATTGTGACTCTGGCGCTGGGCGTGACTGCGGCCGGCGTGCTATTGCGCCATCGTGACGAGAAGTTTCTGACACGGCCGGCAATCGTGGCGTTGGGCCTGTTGTTCGTACAGCTGATGCTGGGAATCGCGGCTTACATCACGCGCGCAGCGTCACCATACGGAGCGCAGCCGCTGAATCCGATGATCGCCGTGACTGTCGCGCACGTCGCATGTGGCGCGCTGGTTTTCGCAGCGACGATTTTGCTGACCTTGAGAGTGTTTAGGGTTTTACAAGTCGAGTCGCGCGAAGTCGGTGCGTTGGCTCCGGCATAGGACTCCCTCTCCCTCTGGGAGAGGGCTGGGGTGAGGGCTTAGCGAGGCGAAAACAAAAACTCTTTCGCGCCTCCGGCGAAAGTAAAGAGATGGGGTTTTGGGGGGTCCCCGCAATAAACCCTCACCCTAACCCTCTCCCAGAGGGAGAGGGAACTCCGAGAATAGAGTTAATAATGAAAAGTAGTGCGATAGAACTGCATTCAGCGGCCGCTACTGAACTTAGGCCGCCGATAAGTCTGGGCGGGCGAGCAGCGGCATTTGTCGAATTAACCAAGCCGCGAATCACCAGCCTGATTATGCTGACGGCGGCGGCGGGTTTCTGTCTTGGTTCGCAAGGCGCCACGAATTATCTGCTGCTGACACACACGATGATCGGCATCGGTCTGTTGGCATCGGGCTTGGGAACGTTGAATCAGTTCATGGAGCGCCATCTCGATCTGTTGATGCGCCGCACCGCAGATCGACCGCTCCCGACTCAGAGGTTGCAACCTTACGAAGCGCTTTGGTTCGGCCTGACACTCACAATAATCGCCGAGCTTTACCTGGCGCTCTTCACGAACTCGCTGACCTCAATTCTCGGACTGACCGTAGTTGCGGGTTATCTCTTCGCGTACACGCCGCTCAAGACACGCACGTCATTCTCTACTTTTGTCGGCGCATTCCCGGGCGCGATGCCGCCGGTGTTGGGCTGGACCGCCGCGCGTGGACATCTTGATGTCACCACCTTCATCCTGTTCGCGATTTTGTTTCTCTGGCAGTTTCCGCACTTTCTGGCGATTGCCTGGATGTATCGCGAAGACTATGGGCGCGCGGGCATCTGCATGTTGCCGGTCGTCGAGCCGGATGGGCGCGTTACCGGACAGCAGATCATCGCTTATACGACGATGCTGGTGCCGGTCAGCGTGCTGCCCACGGTCCTGGGAGTATCCGGAAAAATCTATTTTGTTTCGGCATTGATTCTGGGCCTGCTGTTTCTGGCCAGTGGAATTCGCACCGCGCTCTCAAAGACAAATAAAGCGGCGCGTGAGCTTTTAATGGCTTCAGTATTTTATCTTCCGCTGTTGTTTGGCGTGATGGTTTTGAATCGCTAAGCGCAAAGTGCAAGGAGCAAAGGGGTCGATAAGCTTAGCCCTTAGCTCTTAGCCCTTAGCTGCGACGAAGGAGCAAATAATGGGACGCATCCTTGCAATAGCCATCTGGTTCATCACGGTGGCGTCGCTGTGGATGTTCTTGAGTCATCGCTGGTGGTTTCCGGAAGCGATCTCAGAACACGGTCCAAGTGTCGACCGTCAGTTCATCATTACGATCATTGTATGCGGCATCGCTTTCGCCGCGGCGCAGATCGGCTTGGGCTGGGCTGTTTGGAAATAT
>Ga0134126_10001583_pt1 | contig 29027 bp, 35 predicted proteins | sample KB31752_FD_96881 | JGI IMG/M metagenome (GOLD analysis project Ga0134126, IMG submission 96881) | Terrestrial soil microbial communities with excess Nitrogen fertilizer from Kellogg Biological Station, Michigan, USA - KB3-175-2 | ecosystem: Environmental > Terrestrial > Soil > Unclassified ... | reverse complement strand
GCTTATCCCCCTCCGTGACTGCAACATCTCGCATGTTGTCGCCGAAGCGAACAATCTTCAACTGGTGGGCATCGTGCCATGCGCAGGCGGCACGCGCCCGGACGCCAATCTCAGCCTGCACCTCAATGTCCTGCCAGAAGCCGACAACAATTTTGGGGATACGTCTTCTGCGTGCACCAATGAAACCGAACTCACGGTCGCCATGCGCCGATTGGTTGACATTCATGAAATCCATATCAATGGTCGACCACGGCAAGTCCTGATTGAATTGCGTATGCAGATGCAGTAGCGGTTTCTGTAGCGACTGGAGACCGGCAACCCACATTCGTGCCGGCGAAAAAGTGTGCATCCACGTAATCACACCTACGCAGTGATCTGCAGAGTTGGCGTCCAGAAAGAGTCGACGGATAGAGTCACTGCCGGTCATCACCGATTGGCAAACGACCTTCAGCGGAATGTGCGATGATGCCGACAATCGCTCGGCAATCTTCCGCGCGTGGTCCTCAACTTCTCTCAGCACTTCCGGTCCGTATAAGTGCTGGCTGCCCACCACAAACCAGAGCTCAAGATCCCCGAAATCCATCCCTTCCCCCCTTAATCTCCACAGCTGGCAAGAACGAAACCATGGGATCGAACGATTGAACGTTGTTCCAGATGCGTCGGCCGGTGAGTGCTCCAGCGTCTTACTACGAGGCGGTGAATCCAATACTCAGCCCGCTTATGGCCCTGGATGCTACGCCTCATGAATGACTATCCCGTTCTTGACTCCGGAGGACTCTTGGAATGTATCGACCCGGGATTCCCCGAAAGCTAACCTCCAATCGATTCCAACCGTTGATTGCGACAATTGCAATGGTTAAATTAACCAACTCTTCTTCGGAAAAATGCGACCTTGCTTGCTGATAGACATCCTCGGGCACATGCGATTCGTTCACCAATGTCACTGCCTCGGTCCACGCTAATGCCGCGCGCTCGCGATCGCTATAGAACGGAGCCTCCCTCCAGGCATTGAGCACGTACAACCGCTGCTCGGTTTCACCCGCCGCACGCGCGTCCTTGCTGTGCATGTCAAGACAATAGGCACAACCATTGATCTGTGACGCACGCATCTTCACCAACTCCAGCAGCGACGAGTCCAAGCCGGTTTCGTGGACATACGATTCCAAAGCCAACATTGCGCGATACGCGGCAGGAACGAGTCGCTTGAAGTTGAGGCGTTCGAACTCGGTTTCATCATTCGATTTCATCGTGCTCCACCGTGCTAGGGATTGCTGCTAGCAGTTTGCGCACCTGGCCAGGCGATAGTCAGTAGAAATGCGCTGTCGACACCAGCTTCGACATCGTGTGGAAGATCGCGCTCGAGCGTCAGCATCTGACCGGCAGACAGATCTACAGACTGCTCAGCCGTCTTGAAGTTAATCCGGCCGCTGAGGGCATGAACAGAAATGCGGCCTTCCGTGCGATGGTTGACCAGCCGGCCACCGGACGTCATGACAATAAGTACCACACGAAAATCAGCATACTTCGCCAGCGTTTTTGCCGTGTGCCCGGATTGCCAGCGGCCTTCTGATCGTAATTGTTGGATCTCCTGCTCGAGATCGAAGGTTAGCAGTGGGCCTGCCAGAACACCAACTTCATGCTCGCGCCCTGTTGGCGGGTTTTCTCCACTTGTCATGCTAAAGCTCCTTTCATCTATTTGGTCGCGGCGGTTCGCGCGTGGGGGCGTGGAAGAGCGCCTGGCCTCGATACGAAGCGGCCCATTGGGGGTCCAGTGATATGGAGCCGCCGGCGAATCTGCGAGAAACTCCCTCAACAGGCAGACATGAGGCGCTGCACCAATGCACGTCGGTCGAGTTCGGCCACAGTCATCGTTCCTCCTTAAGCGACGCCTCCTCTTTCATGAGATCGATAGCAAGGGCTGAGTGCGCGACGGCGCCCCCGGCCCGCATCTCGGCGGCCACCCAGATGGCCTCCATGACCTCCTTGTCGGTTGCGCCCTTGGCAAGAGCACTTTTGGTATGCGTGCGGATGCAATACGGGCACTGCGTTACATGAGCGACCGCAATTGCGATCAGATCCTTCGTCTTCGCAGGCAAAGCTCCGTCGGCAAAGACCTGCCGGCTGAAGGTACGCCACGCATTCAATGTTTCAGGTGTAAGCTGTTCGCGCTGTTTTGCGATTTCCAGTGTTGCTGCGGGATAAAGTGAGTTTTCCACAGTGCAGGCTCCTCGTATTGAACGACGCCTATGATCGAAGCCTTCAATCTTCGATGTCTATTCCGTCCTGTCCGTCGCCACTCGACGAATTTGCAACTCAGTTTAGAACTACTCGGACACAGACCTCGGCGAAATGGTTCATTTGTCCTGAGCAATGAAACGGGAATACCACCTGTAACGACGTATCGCGTTAGGTCGATCCCAATCCCTTCCAAAATCGGCAACTGCACTGCGGACCGTTCGCCTTGCTTTTTAGGTGACCTGTTAGGTGACCTGCTCTTGCGGATCAGAGCAACGCATACAAGATTTGATTGCACCGCTGAGCTGCGCAAGAGATCGGTACGCTTCTTGGCCGACGTTGGCCTTGATTATGCAAAAGGCTTCTACAAGGGCCTGTTGATCACTGTCAGAGAGGATCTTGTCCGCCATTGGCAGCAAAAGATAATTCTCTTTCCAAATGTGATCACAATAGAGCTCTGCAAGAGAATGCAGGCTGTCTACCAGGGCGCTGTCCACAGTGCGCTCCGTTCTTGCATAGACTTCCATGGCGTTCGAGAGCTGATGAACCAGTGCACTCAGTTTGTCATCCTCGCGCAAGAGTGCTGCCATGGGGTAGGTTCCCGCCGGAAGCCCCCTTTGTCTGAGCATGCTAAACAGCCATTCTTCTTCCTGGTGGTGATATTGCTCTGCATACAAATGCAGGAAGTTCACCAGAGCTTCTAAGACATTCACAGGCACGCGTGTGCCTTGCTGCAGTTCATCGGCAAAAACACCACACGCCTCGGCAACCTTCGCGATCTTTCGATGCTCGATTTCCAGGCTCTCTGTAGCTTTCATATCGCGTTTCTCCTCCTTGCTACTTCCATTTCCACCCCTGGCGGTCCTTCGGCGCAATGGAGGAGAAATACTTCCCAAAGGCATTTTTGTACCACTCGTAATCGGGGCTGGCGCATGCCGGCGCTTATTGGATCAGGTCAATGTGGGCTAGAATGGTAGTTCAGAGTTCAACCTGTGGAGTTGTAGAATGGCTGGCGCCCTTCTTCGTATTAAACCCGTCCATGCCAAGGTTTTGGTTTGTCTATTAGGCCTCTTGGTGTTCGTGATCGACATGGTGGTTCCCGCCGATCTCAATGTAGCAATTTTTTATTCTTTCGTGATCGTTCTCTGCGCCTGGTCACGGTCGCTGACGTTCCTATGGATTACTACCGCAATCTTTGCGATTGTGACCATGCCCGGACTGCTCCTCTCGCCGCCTCCGGTTGCAGGGCCTCTCTCCTGGGTGGATTGGGCTAATCGTTGGTTCGGCCTCGGCGCTCTCCTGCTCGTAGCTGGGTTTATCGACCTCCGCGTACGAAGCTACCGTTTATTGGAGGCCGCGGTCGCCGCCACAGAGGCTGCCGAAAAGCGAGTGCGCGAGAGCGAAGCACGCCTGAATCTGGCTCAGTCGGCTGGGCATATCGGCAGCTGGGAATGGAACCCAGCAAACGACGCGTATACATGGTCGGAAGAGTGCTACGAAATATTTGGCATTAATCCCGGCGATGAAACCTTTGCTTCGAAATGGATGAGCTCGATAGATCCTGTCGATCTGAACGCTTTGAAAACCGCCACTGCGAAATGCTCGCCCGAGCTTGACTTCGAGTTTGACTACCGTTACCAACACCCGTCCCGAGGAATGCGTTGGATCCACGCCAGGGGCAGAATGTTCGCACGCTCAAATGATCGCTCGCATCTCTTCGGTATCGCGCAGGACATTACCGAGCGCAAGCAGGTGGAATCCATCCTGCAGCAGTCGCAATCTATGCTGGAAGTTCTAGTTGAACAACGTACGGCAGACCTGCGAAGGCTCTCCGCCGAGCTATTGCAGGCGCAGGATGAAGAGCGGCGTAAACTTGCTCGTGAGCTTCATGACAGCTTTGGCCAATACCTCGCGGTATTGAAGATTGATCTCGACCAACTCTCTGGCGCGGGCCCTGTCACTGAACTCGCACGCAAACGCAACGCCGAACTGTTGTCGGAATGCCTGGAAACGGTTGGGCGCTGTATTGTTGAGACCCGCACGATGTCGCACCTTCTCCATCCGCCATTGTTGGATGAAACCGGCTTTGCTTCTGCCGCGCGCTGGTACGTCGAGGGTTTCTCGAAGCGAAGCAAGATCGAGGTACGCTTGGACTTACCCGACGGGCTCCCTCGATTCCCAGATGCCGTTGAACTTGCGTTTTTCCGTGCCCTGCAGGAGAGCCTCACGAACGTGCATCGCTACTCAGGTGCTTCGGCTGTAGATATCAAGGTAGCTGTGGGTGGAGAGGAAGTCTCATTGACAGTTCGAGATTACGGCCGCGGTATTCCGGCAGAAACGATACGAGATTTTCGCGATCACGGGTCTGGAGTTGGAATCGGTTTATCGGGCATGCGCGAGCGAATGAAGGAATTAGGCGGTCGTTTAGAACTATCCTCAAATGGCGGCGGCACTACGGTGTGTGCTCGTATACCCATATCCAAGCCGCACGCGCAACTGGCGCGCACGAATGTCGCTTGACCTGCTTAACCGGTTGCCATCGGCTTCCTTTAGCAGGGCAGGATTTCTTCGACCGCGGTGGCACGCGGGAAAAGTATGTTGTTCTCCAAATGAATGTGCTGGTGGAGGTCTGCCTCCAAATCCGCCAGCGCTCTGAAAACTGAACGATAAGTCATGCAAGCGTCTTCGGGAACACGGTAGTTGCCGCTGGCTTGACGGATCGCTCGTAGCTTGTCGCCGGCAGAATCGCGCTGAAAGACTAGCGTTGCCACCGGGCCACGCAAAGAGCTCAATCCCGAGGGTTCAGCTGTTCGTTTGCGCTGTGCACACTCCTCCATTCGCGTAATGTACGGGAACAAGACAATCTCTTCGTCGATCATGTGGTCAAGGGTTCACTCGCCAGGGCTTCGAACTCGCTGTGAATACGCCGCAGCTCAGGATGATTTGTGCCATGGACAGAGAGAACCTTGCGGAGCATCGGCGTGATCCTGGCGATCTCTGCTCGAGTGTGCTTGTGATGCGTGCCTTTGATATGCGCGATTAGCGATGCAAGCGATTCATGAGCCCAATCGTGCGTCTGTCCCGCTTCTTCTTTTGCAGTTTGGGAGCTGCGTATTAAGTGCAGCACCTCCTGAGCGGATATTTTGCAAGACGCGCACGCCTCCTCTAGAGACTTCTTCCCCCCACAACAATAATCGATGCCGAAGTCTTCGAATATCCGTGTGGCTTCAGGTACACACGCCGCTATTTCGCCTAATGTTGTTGCCGCTGTGATGGTACTCATGAGTCCTCCTATCGAATTCGTCAGCGCAGGAACAATTTCTCAGTGCCCGTGCGGTCAGGCCTTAGTGCGAAATGCCCTGGGGGTAAGCCACTGTCAACAGAAATGCGCTCTCCTCCAAGGCTTCGACATCGTGGACGATGGCGCGGTCAAGCACTAGCATTTTGCCTTTGGGCAAATCGAAAATCTCGCCATCCGCATGCAAACGAATGTGTCCTTGGACCGTCTGGACGCAGATCCGCCCCAGATTGTGGTGTTTCGGAATTCGGGTGCGCGCTCTCATTGTCCTCAACGTAATCTGCAGGTCCGGATACTGGATGAGAACCTTCCGGGCAATTCCTGTCGACCATTGAGGGCTGCGGTGTAGTTGTGCGATTTCGGATTCCAGGTCGAGTTGCGTGGAAGATACCCGCATCGAAGGTAAGGCGTTTGCTGAACCGGCTTGCTGAACGGCAATCTGTGTTTGCATCCTGAACTTCATTTCTTTGAGCAATTTCAGCGTACTGCCGTAAGTGTGACGCGGCTATGGAACGGGAATCCTCCTTAGTGGGACAAAAATCACATTTCGGAACGCGAGTTTTCCCACGTTTGCCCGTTACCGGAGGTTTCCAGGCTTGGCAGAGGGCTGGTTTTCATGCCTGTGCAGAAGGGCAGTGCAGAGGGCACACTTAACCTTTCAGGCGCGCAGAGCCGGTGAGCAGCATTTCGCCCGATTCCGCGAGTCCCGCTATCAGAAGGTGGAAGTACACCATACCAGCATATGGACGCCATCTCTGAACGGCGCGACGCACTCCTGGGTAGTCCAATGGATCTTTATGCCCGAGCCAGCGCGCAAGGCGGTTTCGCGCACCGACATCGTCGCCGGGGAAGACGTCAATGCGGCCAAGCGCACGCAGCAATGCGTATTCGGCGGTCCATCGTCCAACCCCATGCAAGTTCATTAGCCGCCTAACAGCACCATTGTTGTCGATATCGTCCAGGCCTTCCAAATGGATATCCCCCTTGAGGATTCCACGTGACAACCCTAATAGTGCTCGCGCCTTTCCGTAGCTGAATCCCAGATGGCGTAACCTGTGGGCATTCAAGTGCCCCAGATTTTCGGGCGTGGGGAATGCAGGCTGGCTGGCCTCGCTGGGAATAGTCGCGCGTGCGCATTCTCGCGCCATGCGGTTCAGCAACTCGATGCCAACCGTTAACGAGAGTTGTTGGCAAGCAACTCCGTTGACCAATGCTTCAAAAACGCTTGGGAATCGCGGGGGTTTGAGTCCACGAAACTCCTCCACCAGGGGTGCAAGGCGCCGGTCGTGCTTTGCCTTCCTATAAAAAGGCACAAGGTCAATTCCTAGTCCAAGCATCTGCGTTAGCAGATGTGAGACTTTGGTCCGCACGATCGGGCCGGGAGGTCCGTTCAGCGCAGTAATTAAGTCGGGGTGATCCATCGACCCTGCTTGCCTGACGGCGATCTCCAGTGGAGTGTTATTGATCACCAGCGCGCGCCGATATGTTGTTCCATCCCACTGGTCGACGACGTTCCGCGCTCGTCGGCGGAGAGCCCAGACCGTTAGGTCCAAGCGAAATGGTGGCTTTGGTTTCAGGACAAACGTGAACGAGCCCATTGTCTCCTCAAAGTGCGGCCCTGGCCCGTCGAAGCTCCTTGAGCCAACTACTTGTGGCTGTGTGCGTAATGGTTTGCATTGATCTCAGCAAAGTGCTTCCACTTCTCGGGTAAATCATCCTGGGCAAAAATCGCCGACACCGGGCAAACCGGGACACAAGCGCCACAATCAATGCACTCGACTGGGTCGATGTAAAGCTGAGTATCGGTTGTGAACGCGTCTTCGTCCTTGCGCGGATGAATGCAGTCAACCGGGCATGCATCCACACAGGCCGTATCTTTGGTTCCGATGCAAGGTTCAGCGATTACGTATGCCATACAATTGCGGACCTCCTGAATCTTTAGCATAAGCTGCCACATCAGAAAGGGCTGTGACAAAAGTCATGGGACGGCTCGGATGAAATTGCGACACGCAAGCAGGATCTGGCCTCTAAATCAGTTCTATACTTGTCGTAGTACGATGCATCGAAAGTCTTGCGGAATTGTGAATGCTTGAGAGCGAGCTATTCGCGTTGCTGGAGCACACCTCCGACGCCGCCTTCGTGCTTTCGAATGAAGGGAGCATTCAATATTGGAACAAGGCAGCAGAACGGCTTCTTGGATATTCCAGCAAAGAAGCCCTGCACAAGACCTGCTATGAAGTGCTGCAGGGCACGGGGCCCCTCGGAACCCAGGTTTGCCATGATGGCTGCACAGTCATGGATTGTGCGGGCAAACAGACGGACATACCCAATTTTGACATGAGCGTTAGAACCCGATCCGGCCAGAGGATCTGGATCAACATGTCAACTTTGGTCTTCGATAACCAGCGGACCGGCCAGCGGTCGCTCATCCATCTGGCACACGACATTACCGAGCAGAAGACAACCGAGCAACTCGTGCGCAAGGTGGTCGACCTATCGCAACAGCTCGGCGATATTGGCGCCAGCGTTGGGCGCCCCACACCGATATCGCCACTTTCTGATCAAGAGAAGCACATTTTACGCTTGTTTGCTGAGGGCAAGGACTCGCCGGACGTTGCTAAAGCACTCGGCATCACTCTGCAGACTCTCCGGAACCATCTGCATCATATTAATCAAAAGCTTCGCACCCACAATCGGCTGGAAGCAGTCATGAACGCTCTGCAGCGAAAATTGATCTAGCAAACGGCCGTAATATCCGTGCCCCACGAACGGTATGGATGTTTCATTGAACTCCTTCGACAAATTGTGCGAAAGATATTGAAGGAGGTCTCATGATTTCACGATGTGCTAACCCGGCCTGCAATAAGCCTTTTCATTACTTGCGTGGTGGGCGTTTGTACCGGTTCGACGGCAGAACGACATCGGCCAGTCCAAAGGCTGTGGCCAATGCTGTGTACACCGTCTCACCAAGTCACATGTCAGTTTTCTTTTGGCTGTGCAAGGAATGCTCGTCAAAGCTGTTGCTGCGCTTTGATGGGAGTTCTGTCGCGGTAGTTCCCGCACAAGTGTTGGGAGGCGACCGTGATACGCCTGTTATTCCCAGCGGAACGTTTGAGCTGGAGCGGACGAACTTACACGAGATCGGTGGCGGAACCGGTGCGAAGCAAGAGCTAAGTAGTACGAGGTGAAGTATGGATATTCTGTCATCTGCCGCTGTTTAAAATGCCGCGTTCTCACTGTGGACAGCCCTACTCGGTTCCATGGAGCGCCCTTGTCCTCGTACCAGACTCTTGTAAACCAGCCGGGTTCCTGTTTGTATAAGCATTTTTCCTGAGGTTTGTTTTGATCGCCGCCCCAAGCTGTTCCATTCCTGCGCTAAGAAACGCAATGCGTTGACGCTCCATTTGTCCGGTTCTCGCAGTGAGGCCGGCACCATAGGCTCGTTAATAGCCGGAAAACTCCTCAGTTCGGATGTCATCTTCGTCCACCTTTGCATTTATCAGCATGCGTCGCAGGGCCGCGACCATCGCGGGCGGACCAGCCAGGTAGTAGATGGGACCTTGCAGCGTTGGCAGGTGTTTGGCCAGCATTTCTTCATTAATCAGACCGGTCTCTCCCTTCCACTCGCCCTTCGACTGTGCCACTTGTGTCATGGTTGCTATCAGGTGAAAGTTAGGATTTTGCCTTGCAACTTCTTTGAGAACGTCGAGGAAGGGCGCATCCTCGGGCCGGCGATTGGAGTAAAAGAGGTAGATCTTATGCTGGATTTTGTCGTTCGTGGCTTGGCGTACCATGCTGAGAAACGGTGTGATCCCAATTCCTCCGGCAAGAAGCACAGCCGCTTTTTCAGCCTTGCGATGTAGGACAAACGAGCCACTCGGCCCTTCCAGTTTCACCTGCATGCCAACCGGAGCGTCTCGGAGGACTCGTTTGAACGCAGTGTCTCGCATGCGGGTTGCGATCATCAGATCAGGATCAAAAGGCGCGCTCACCAAAGAGAACGCTCGTGTGTTTCCTTCTTCATCGGTCTCTGGCGGATTCAGTAAGATGATGTCAATCGACTGTCCAGCGCGGAACTCGAAACCTGCCGGCTTGGTGAAGCGGAATGCCATGGTGCCTTCAGCGATCGCCTCTCGACTAAACAGGTTCGAAGTGTGGACCGAAGTGGAAGTAAGAGTTGCCATAGCTCCTCCTGAATGGAAAGCACAACCAGAAAAGGATTATCAGGTTCAAATCGATAATCTATCGTAGTACGATAGATTATACATCCACCATGGATGCAAATCTCGAGTGCGGTTGTCTGAAACGAAGTGGAGCATCGCTCTTAGCTGGATTTCGGCAGCAACTCGGCAGTCGCGCTCGGCCGTTAGGAGGCCCGAATGATTCAGACCAAAAGAGCCTACGAACCCACTAGCGAAACTGACGGGGCACGAGTCCTGGTCGAACGCCTCTGGCCTCGAGGCATCAAGAAAGAGGCCTTGTCATTGGATACTTGGCTGAAAGACGTTGCTCCCAGCACGGAACTCAGGCAGTGGTTTCAGCACGATGCGGCAAAATGGCAAGAATTTCGCAAGCGATACTCGCGAGAACTGGAGAAAAATCCAGAGCCGTGGCAACAACTGCTCAGCCGCGCTCGCCGCAGCCGGCTGACACTGGTGTACAGCAGTCACGACGAAGAGCACAATAATGCTGTCGCATTGAAAGAGTTTTTGGAACAGAAGTTGAAATCTCCGGCGAGGCATCAGGCAGCATAAAGCTTGAACATCCGATCTTGCCAGCGCATCGGGGGACCACCATATGAACGACAAGATTGCCGCTGCGGGAGTGCCGAACTTACGAGGCCAAATGTTCCGCGCCAAACGGCAGATGCCGGATGCGGAAGCGCGCGAATTTCTTAAGGCACAAATGACCGCTCACGTGGGAACCATCGGAGTAGATGGCTCGCCCTATGTTGTTCCCCTCGTATACATCTATGAAGACGGCGACCAACTGTATTTGCACACGGGTGCTCACCAGGGGCATTTTCTTACCAACGTGCAACGCGACCCTCGCATATGCGTCGAAGTCTCTGCCATTGGACCGCTGCATAAAGGAAAAAGATTTGCCTGCGATTCAGCATTGGTCTATTCCAGCGTGATCGTCTTTGGGCCAGTTCGGATCCTGTACCATGATCGGGAGAAGAAATCCTGGTTTCTCGATCGTTTGCTGGCGAAGCATGGCGATCCCTCGTGGGTGTTCGAGCCCGGATACCCGCTGCTCGATCAGATCATCCTTTACGAGCAGAAGATCGAAGTACTTACGGGGAAGCATAGCGCCGGGCTACACCACTAGGCGATATCGTAGGTAGAGATGATTGGCTTGGTGGCGGGTGCTCAGAAGCTCGAACCATGGCGCCTCATTGGGTGAGAATTCGACGCCTGCGATGATCCCGGGGCGAATGGCGGACTCCAGCCGGCCGGCCATTTGCGGAGCCACAGTTAAGAACAATTCATTTACCAGTCGCTCGGCCATAAATCCACCGAACAGCATAGGGCCCCCCTCATGTAGTACCAGGCGAACTTTGAACTCTGTAGACAGCTGTTCAAGAATGGCTCGGGCTGTTAAGCGCGTTTCGTGCGGCTCAATAGAACGGACTTCGACTGAGGGGAGTCTCGCTGCACCTCTACGCGTAAGCTCCTCCAATCCATCTGGCGTCGTGAAGACGACCTTTTGAATTTCAAGCGCCTGAAAAATTGCCCTCTGCAAGTCGAGCTTCCCACTTCCGGTGACAATCACCACCAGGGGTTCTTCGGGCTTCCTCAGCACTTTCACGCGATAGGACTTGTAAACCTCAGCGGCCTCGGGGTATGCAAACGTCGGGATCCACAAATGCTTCGGGCTGACATCGTGCACGGTTCCGGAGCCGACGAGAACCGCGTCCGCCGAGGCTCGAAGCAAGCCCATGATGAAGCGGTCGCCCGGATTCGAACCGCTGATAGTGGAACCGCCCGAGTGGCCCGGAATCTGATAGCTGACTACACCATCGAGAGTAGAAACGAAGTTCCCAATGACATACGGCAGCATACTTTTGTTCTGAGGAAAACCCAAGTGCCCACCGTAGAGCTCTCGTAGAGGCGTTGGCAGCGATGGCTCTAAGTCCGGCGTCCGATCGAACAAAATGTGCAATGGTTCCATCGGCAACGACTCAGGCTGCAATGGCGGCGTTACCTGCCCGTCTGGCAATCATGAGCCGGAACTCCTCGTTCAACAGTGGATTGCGGTTGTAGTCTCCACGCATCACCAGAGTCCCTGTGTGCGAACTGAGTTCTCGGACGCCACGCGCCTGCGTGCAGAAGTGTTCTGCTTCGATATACACCGCGACTCCGCGCGGTTTTACATCCTTTCCGAGCTCATTCGCAATATCGTGGCAAAGGCGTTCCTGGCTAGTGAAGCGTTTTGAGTACAGCCTTGTGATTCGAGTCAGCTTGGAAATCCCGATTAACTTTTCGCCGGCGAGATATCCCACCCAGGCGCTGCCCCGGATCGGAAGCACGTGATGTTCGCAGAGCCCAGTGAAGCGGATCGGTCCTTCTACCACATGGGTCTTCTCTTCGTCGGGACAAACGGGACACTCGACCGGAAATAATGTACTGAGCTTGGAATCGCCATCGTAGCCTTCTGTCATGTCCCACAGCGCCGTCACCCAGCGCCGAGGAGTCTCGCGCGATCCAGGTGAGTTGAGATCCATTCCCATGCGGGAGAAGATTTCAGCTGCGTACGCCTCAAACTTCTTGGTTTCTTCGTGATTTAGCGGCTCCCGAGCCTTTCCGACTTCCATGGATTCCACCTCCAAAAGGCCATATGTTTGTGCCGCATGGGAAACCTCACACCGACATTGTGTCGTCCCACGATCCGACTTGCGATAGCGCTCTAGAACGGCAACTCCTTCTTACAATGTACTGTTCTCGTTCTGGCCCGCAAGGTTATGTCTATGCTTCGCGGCGGTACGTCCGATCTATTGCACCCGAGGTCCATTCGTTCGAAGCTAAGCGTAGCAAAGGTGCTAAATGACACAGGTTGAACGTCTAGCGGATTTTGCTAACCGGGCTTCCTTCGGTTCGCTCAGTACGAACGCTCGGGAGCAAATCAAGATTCGCATCTTAGATTCTCTCGGCTGCGCCTTGGGTGCCCTGGACGCAGGTCCCACAAAGATCGTTCGCAAATATGTCGATGATTTAGGAGCTCCAGGGAGTTGCACTTTGATCGGCGGAGGCAGTGCGCGCCCGGACTATGCGGCTTTTTACAATGCCGCTCTGGTCAGGTACTTGGACTTTAATGACAGTTATCTAGCCAAAGGTGAAACCTGCCACCCAAGTGATAACCTCGGGGTCTGCTTGGCCGCCGGAGAATATGCGGGTTCGTCGGGGCGCGAGTTAATGGCGGCTTTGGCTATTGCGTATCAGGTGCAATGCCGCTTAAGCGATGAAGCTCCCGTCCGCGCAAAAGGGTTCGATCACACGGTGCAAGGAGCATACGCTGCAACCGCGGCCGCTGGAAAACTGCTTCGTCTGGACGCTTGTCACCTTGCCAATGCGATCGCAATTAGTGCGACTGCGTTGAATGCATTACGCGTGACGCGAACAGGCGTGCTGTCGAATTGGAAAGGCCTCGCATATCCCTATACAGGGGCAGATTGCTTTCGGAATGCTGTGCTCGCCGGGTACGGCATCACAGGGCCTCTGGAAGTCGTCGAGGGGAACAAGGGGTTTATAGAAAGCATCGCCGGTCCCTTCAATGTGAACTGGGCAGAGGAAGACCTGGATCGGGTCACTCGCACAACTTTGAAAAAGTACAACGCCGAAATCCACTCTCAAACTGCGATTGAGGCAGCCCTGCAGTTACGTCGCAAGCATCCAATAAAGCCAAGCGAAATTGATCGAATCGATCTAACCACATTCGAGGTGGCGTTCAACATCATTGGCGGTGGCGAGGAAGGAAATAGGAGTACGGTTCGCACCAAAGAGCAAGCCGATCACAGCTTGCCATATCTGATTTCCGTTGCCTTGCTCGACGGGCACGTCATGCCAGAGCAATATGTACCGGAGCGAATACTGCGCCCGGATGTACAGGCACTCATCAAGAAGGTGGTGGTCCATCCGGACGCGAGTTATTCCGCGCGATTTCCCGACGAAATGCCTGCTCGCATCACGATTGCATTACGCAACGGGCAGGTCATCGAACGTGAAGTATTGAACTGTGAGGGATCATGCGGCCTACCCATGGATCGGAATGCCGCGTACAGGAAGTTTGAAATCCTTTCGGCACCGGCTACCAGCGATGCCCAGCCAAAAGCTATCGCGGAGATGGTTTTCGATCTGGAAAACCATCCTGTGGTCGATCTGATGACGCTGCTGCGCGGTACCGCTTCTCAACCGGCCGGCGCGAAGGTGGTAGTCAGCATAGGGAGGCGTTAGCGATGGTAATGAAGGACCGGCCGTTCCAGTTCCTCCGAATGAATGATCGCCCGGATAAGCCACGCAGCCAAGGCGTCACGGAAATTCGCGGCCCCTATTACACACCCATGGGATCGAGTTATCTAGAAGACGTGCTCGCCACCATGGGGGCCTATGTGGATTCATTGAAGTTCGCTGGGGGATCTTTTACCCTAATTCCCCGCACCGAGCTGGCGAAAATCATTGAACTCTGCCACAAGCACAACGTCCTGGTATCTACTGGTGGCTTCATCGAATACGTGCTGACACAAGGGAAAGAAGCCGTTAAGCGATACGTGGAAGAATGCAAGCAACTGGACTTTGACATCATCGAAGTCTCTAGCGGATTCATCACTCTGCCCGGAGATGATTGGCTGCGGCTCATTGAGCAGGTCCAAGGCGCTGGCCTGAAAGCGAAGCCTGAAGTTGGCATTCAATTCGGTGCTGGCGGCGCAACCAGAGCCGAGGAATTGGAAACTGAGGGGACGCGTGACCCGGCATGGCCCATCGCTCTGGCAAAACGGTTCCTGAGCGCAGGCGCGTACATGATCATGATTGAGAGTGAGGGCATCACAGAGAATGTAAAGGCATGGCGGACCGACGTTCCTGCTCGGATCATTGAATCGCTCGGTTTGGAAAAGGTCATGTTTGAAGCTGCCGATCCCGACGTGTTCGCCTGGTACATCAAGAACTACGGCCCTGAGATCAATTTGTTCGTCGATCACAGCCAGATTGTACAGTTGGAGTGCCTTCGCCGTGGTATCTGGGGCACCGCGAGTTTGTGGGGGCGGGTCCTCACCTACCGAGGCTGAGAGGGTGCGGTCAGATTAGACGCGACTGTGATCAGAAGTTGGAGGTTCGAAATGTCGCAAGCAGAAATAGCGGGCGGAACCTTTACTCCGGCAAACGAATTTCCATCCAAAGGACATCTGCTGCGCGATTTTAGCCTTGCGACGGCGAGCCGCAAGAGGATCAATCTCTCTGACTACCACGGCCGTGCAAGCCTTGTGCTCGCCTTCCCCGGTGATGAGGACGGGAGTTCCAAACTGCTTTCCGATTTGGCTATACACGACGTGGAGATCAAGCGACAAGAAGGGGAAGCGTTGGCAATCAGTTGGCCGGGCCATGATCTCGTACAGGATACTGCAGACCAAGCGCATGTCCCTTATGCAGTCCTCATGGATCGGGATGGCCGTTTGCACGACCGGTTCGGGGCCGTCGACGCTCAAGGGCGGACCTGCTCCGCTGTTTACATCACCGACCGCTTCGCTGAGGTGTTCGCGGTTTATCGGAAACGGGATGGACAGAAGTTACCAACATTCACAGAGATTATCAGCTGGCTGGAATTCGTTAACAGTCAGTGTCCGGAATGTGAGGCACCCGAATGGCCCAGCTGAAGCCGGGTGTGCCCATTTTGGAGCCTATCGCCGGAGCATCAATCAACCAGGAGGTGCCGTATGTTGAGGAACAAGCCAGTGACAAAAATTCTCGTCGATGGTGGTGACCCGGCTGAAACAGCCCGAATTAAGGATTTGCTTGGGTTTGTCGACGGCCAAACCACGAACCCTTCTCTAGTTGCCAAAAATCCCGAGATTCGCCATCTTCTCGATTCCGGCCAAGGTCTCAGCGCTTCTCAAGAGAAGGACGAGTACAGGAAGATCGTGCGAGCTATTTCGCCGCTAGTCGGCGATGCCGGCGTTTCCATCGAAGTGTTTGCCGACACCAATACTACCGCGGAGCAAATGCTGGCGCAGGGCCAGGAGATGTTCTCCTGGATTCCAAATGCGTACATCAAGTACCCCTGCACACATGAAGGGCTACGCGCGGCGCAGCAGTCGGTTCAGCGTGGGATCCGTGTGAATATAACCCTGTGCTTTTCTCAAGCCCAGGCGGCTGCTGTGTATTCCGCGACTCGGGGTTCGAAGCATCCCGTCTATGTTTCTCCATTTGTCGGCCGGCTCGATGATCGCGGGGAGAATGGAATGGATGTGGTCAAGAACATACAGAAAATGTACGCGGAAGGGGACGGGCATGTGTATGTTTTGGCGGCCAGCATCCGCAACCTCAACCATCTGCTTTACTCATTTGCGCTTAATGTCGAGCTTGTCACAGTTCCAGCGAAGGTACTCGAAGAATGGGCCGCCAACGATTTCCCCATGCCTGACTCGACTTTCAGCTACAGAGCAGTGAATCCCAGTGTTCACGCCCTAAAGCCCATTCCTTATCAGGTGCTGAATCTAAACAATTCGTGGGACAGCTTTGACATTAGCCATGAACTCACCACCAAGGGCATTCAAAAGTTTGTGGCTGATTATCAGAGCACCTTGCGACGTTCCGCGTAGGTCTAGCTATGGAATAGGCAGTTCGGGATTGTGAGCGGAAGGCCAGGAGCCCCGAATATGGATGAAGTCGAGAAGTGCACGCTGATACTGCGGAACGAACACCAATCGATCGAGCAAGCGACCATAGCGATCGCACACATTATCCAGAAACTCGAAAGAGGGGCTGCGCTCGACCGGCGACGAGTCTGGGAAATCGTGCAATCATTTGCAGCTTATGTGGGCAGATGGCATCACACCAAGGAAGATTTTCTGCTGGCAATGATACGAGCGCAACGAGGCTCCTCCGAATACCCCGTTTGTAGTTTTTACGCAGAACATCATCGGGTCGAAGAGCTTATCGGCCGACTCAGGAAGACGGCCGAGGAATACCTAGAAGGTGTCGGACACAACTCCGAACGGTTTGTTGAAAGCTTGTGCGACGTGGTGGACTTTTATCCTGGGCACATGTGGAAAGCAGATCACATCCTGTTTCCACTAGCAGACGAACTGCTGTCCGAAGCGGACCACGCGGTACTCGTTCGTCAGTTTGAGTGGATCAACTCTGCGATCAGCAGCAATGCTGACGAGCAATTACGTGCGATCGTTGCGGAATTTCGTCCTCTAGCCAAAGTCGCTTGACGCCATGGTTACATGATATATGTGTCGCTTCAGGCAGCGCCGGTTCGCGATTCCGAGAAATGGTCCATTTGCCCTGAATAATATGACGGACTCCTCTGTGGCAAACGCTGCGAGACCGACGAAGTCCAAGCTGCCTACAGGCTGAGGCGCCAACTTTTCGACCTGAGCGCCACGCCACGCTCCGGCCAGCGGCTCTGCAATACCTAAGACAAAGTCCACGACTTGAGCGCACTGCGAACTTCGGGTGAGCGAACGGCTTGCACCAACGCGACTCCGCTTCCCCAAAACAAATACCATCACCTGCAACACGACGAAATCCTAAGATCACATTTGTCATTGCCGAGAGTATGGATGATTCATTGCTGAAAAAAGCGAACTGAAGGACCATTTATTGTGTCGGGGACAAGCGTAGCGATGCGCGAAGCTCCCGCAATCTGATGACATTGTGAGGATCAGGCAATGGCGATCGCCACCTTCAGAAACTGGAACGTGTGGGCTATCGTAATCGCCAGAACCTTCCTTGCAACCACGTTACTGCTGAGTGCTTTCGTCGGAGCGTCGCGCCCTACGTTGAACGCCGAAATCGTGTTCTTGTCTGAGCTTTTCCTGGGAACGGCGATCGCATCGGGTTGGCGGATTAGGTATGTAGCCGTTTTAGTTTTTCTTGGCACTGTCGCGGCGCGCCTCCTGGTGCCGGATCTTAGATTGGTTCTACTTCCCGCCGGCCCAGGGACGACCAGCGTAGTATTGATTGCAAGTGGAATTCTTGTGTGCTTTGGCGATAGCACTACCCAAGTGAGTGGTGCTCTCATTCATGAAAACAACAACTCAGCCGGCCAACACTCACATGCTGTCCCGCGAGAAGCATGGGAGGAAGATCTCAAAGTGACCATAAGGCTCGAAGATGCCCATCTGCCCATCCGCTGGAAATCTCGTTGCATTGTGACAATTCATGATCGAGCGGACGGGTTCGTGAACACAGATCGCGAATCTTGGCATGCTGGAGATAAAAGCGGGCGTTGAGACAAATCGTCCACAAAAACGTTCAACGAAGGTCGTGCATAGGAGCCGAAGCCATAGGTGAAAATTTTGCAAGCAGCAGCACGAAAGGCGCTTCCGGGCACGCAGTCAACCTGCTCAGCTCGTAACCTTTTGGCGGTCCGCCACTCTTTTACTTAGGACTAGTGAGTTAACAGTTGTTTCGGAAATAGTGAGGAGAGCAAATGAAATTGAGAAAATCTTATCTTTCGGTGATTACGTCTGCAGTTCTACTCGCAGCAGGAGCAGTCACAGCTTACGCGCAAGCTCCGACGGATCCACAAATCGCCGGAATAGTCCAAACCGCCAATCACATCGACATCAATCAAGCGAAGCTCGCATTGAAAAAAACGAGCAACCCGCAGGTCAAAGAGTTCGCCAATCAGATGATTTCAGATCACACGAGCTTGGAAAAGTCCGTCAACGATCTAGCAAAGAAGCTGGGCGTCACGCCCGAAGACAGCCCCACCTCAAAACAGCTGAAGCAGCAGGCCGCTGATGAAACCAAAAAACTTGCGAGCTTACGCGGTAAGGCTTTTGACAAAGAATACGCCTCGCACGAAGTCGCATTTCATCAGACTGTGATCGACGCCGCCAAGACCACTCTCATCCCGAATGCAAACAACGCCGAACTGAAGTCTGCACTCGAAGGTGCTGCTCCGCTTTTGCAGGGGCACTTGGAGCATGCGCAGCAACTAGAACAATCTCTGGGTGCCAAGTGAACCCGATTGGTTTCTCATGGGCGTCAATGAGAGAACGAAGAACGTTGGCTACCATTGCACGCCGAGATCTCGCGTTCCATTCATGAGACCGTCACAGTTGCAAGCGCACATATACATATTGGCAGCTGTGGCGGCTGTTCTTTCGGCTGTATGCGTCAGGGCGCAGGACGCTCAGCCTGGTGGCGCCGCAAACCACATTGTCATCATCAGGCAGGTACACTTCAATCCGCCGCAAATGACTGTAAAAGCCGGGGAAACAGTCGAGTGGAAAAACGAAGACATCTTCTCTCATACCGTGACTGCGGACGACGGAAGCTTCGATTCCGGACTGATTGATCCTGGTAATTCATGGCAGCGGACGTTCAAACAGGCAGGAACCATTGGGTATCATTGCCGACCTCATCCGAACATGAAGGCAGCGCTCGTTATTCAAGGAACGAATGAAACTGGAGCAGTTGCGAATGTGGCGGGCCGCGGGGGGACGCTGAAGTGGTCGCCTCCGACAAGGCCGGAGGAACTTCACCCAATCCTGGTGAACTTTACTGCGGCCTTGCTACCGCTTGCTTTATTGAGCGACGTTCTTGGTCGTATTTTCCGACGACAATCTTTTCACCATACGGCCTGGTGGATGGTGTTGTATGCCGCCGTCATCACGCCATTCACCGCCGCAGCGGGATGGTGGTGGAGGCTGACAGAGGGCTCAACCTTGCCAGCAAAGCTTATAACCGTCCACGAATGGCTCGGAACCGCGGCGGTGCTGCTGTTTGTGGTACTCGCTATTTGGCGGTGGAGTATTCACAAGCGCGACACTTCACCAAACTGGGCGTACCTAACATTTGCGTTGATCGTAGTTCTGGCTCTCGTATATCAAGGGTCCTTGGGTGGCAGGATGGTATTCGGAAAATGAGCTTTCGGCTATTAGAGAAGGCTGCCGGGCAGCACGAGTTACTGCTCTTTTGAATACGTCTCAGCAGCGCAATTCCCCTCCGTACCTCTCCTTTAATATCTTTAATATCCCGTACTCCACTTCAAGGTCGTTCGCGTACCACTAACTTCTTTCACTCTCTCTTGCCTTCGTTTTGAAGCAAACCATGCAGACGGACGGAGGAACCCGTCCCTGTTGATTCATCCAAAGAGCGCATGGCGCGAGACTACCTGGCACTGTATTCACAGCTCCTAGAGAAGCAATCACATTCTAAAAATTTAGCCGCGTAAAACCTTCTCGCGAACCCTGAGTGTACGTCATCGCAAATTCCGACATGTCCGGCCAGGTTTGCGGAAGAGTTAGATGTGCCGCAAGTCTGGCCTGAGCTTAACGCTTGACCATATCAGGCACGTACCTCCAATTAGTCCAGGGCCCTAAAGTTTGCGAGCCCGCCAACCCGCGCATCTAAAGTTCATTCCACTCGGCGTGGACACGGGGCCTAGACATGCGGAATGAAAAGCACTGCCGCCGTATTCGTAACCCGTGGGTCAGCGTTCCGGTTCCAAGGACGGGTCTAGATCTTAATGTGACGGCAGCAATGGATCAGAGTTTCCTTTCAGCCAAAGACAAGAATCCCCGAGTCGTGAAGCCAGTCCCGAGGTCGGCAATTCAGCTGGCGGACAGCCAGTTTTCTGTTACGGACTCTAAATCGATCGATGAGCACCATTTCAGGTCCGAAAAACAATGACAAACAGCCCCGTCAGCAGGCGTACAAAATTCTAACGGCCCCGCCTAAGCGGCACGTGCGGCTTCATCGAAGAACGCGATCACCTGGTCGGCGTGAATCTGCCGGAAGTCATTGATAACCCAATTCGCTCCATTTTTTGACAGAGCACCTCTGCCGTTGCGATCGACGCCGAGCACCAGCGCAAAGTGACCGCGCTGTCCGGCCATCACTCCGGAAATGGCGTCTTCTGCAATGCCAGCTTTGCGGGGGTCCGGGTTACGCGTGAGCTGCGACAAGCATTGCAGGAATATGTCAGGTTCTGGCTTGCCACCGAGGTGAAGACGTTCACTGACAATACCGTCAACGATCTCGCTAAACAGGTCACGAATTCCCGCTCGCTCTACGATAGGCACCGCGTTACGGCTTGAAGAGGCCAGGCCGATGCGCACGCCTTTCCCCCGCAGTTCATGTACAAATCTGACCGCTTCGCAATCAACATCTACTCCGTCTTCTTGCACTCGCTGGTTAAAGAGATTGTCTTTCCGATTTCCCAGTCCGCAGACAGTCTGGGCAGTTGCAGGATCCGATGGGCTGCCATAGGGAAGCGAAATTCCGCGCGATGCCAGGAAACTGGCGACGCCGTCGTAGCGCGGCTTGCCATCCACGTAATTCAGGTAATCACCCTCGGTGAATTCACGAAACGGCTCGCGAACGCGGGCGGACCTGTGCGTCAGGAAGTCATCAAACAGTTGCTTCCAGGCAGCCGCATGCACCCTTGCAGTGAACGTGATTACGCCATCCAGATCGAAAACCATAGCCTCTGGACCGTTGTTCATTCCAACACCTCAACTTCCCGAGTAGACGAGCATGACGGGACATCCCGCATTTCTGACGACAACCCTGGTAGCGCAATCCCCGTGTTCCGCCCAGTGGCCATGCCACGCCAGCACCACGAGGTCTATGTTTCGTTGACGAGCCACGTGCGCCAGTTCGGATCCTGCTTGGCCCCCGGCTACCCTGAGTTTGAAATGCACGCCCGATGCAAATGCACCGCTGGCGACAACTCGGTTCATGAACTCTTCAGCCCACGCCGGCCATTCATGTTGTGGCTGATCCACGTAGAGCGGGGCGGCAATGCTCCCGCGTGCGTCTGGCCGATCCTCTCCCCGGGCGGCTACGTGCAAGGCAATGACCTCGGCTGCGGCTCGCTCGGCCAGGTCAACCGCGGATCCGACCGCGGGTATGGAGATTGGCGTGCCATCGTGCGCCAGCAGGATTTGGCGCAAGTTCCAGGCTTTTTCGCCGCCTTCCGCATGTACTAGAACCGCCCGTGCAGGTTTTCCTGCGAAGACCGATTCCGTTACGGCACCAAAGCGGTTTGCCTGGGTCTGTGCTCCGGTCGCTGTGGACATCACAAGAAGTGCATGCGGAAGCTCCTGCATGAGGCGCAGCACGTGCTCCGCGGGGTCGCAGTACCGGCTCGGTTCTAAGACGACGCCTTTACCTTCTTCATCACTCAGCCCGAGTTGGCTTGCGGCATTAGCCAACTCGATCTGGCTCTGCCCGACGTACGCAGCGTAAAGTCTCGCGCCATACACCTGTGCCAGCTTTTGTGCCACGGGTAACGCAATGTGGCCTTGTTCGCTTCCGTCGAGGGGAAGCACAACGCTCTTGATTGATGTGGTGGTGTGAGTCTCTTCGGATCGAATCGCAGTATTCCAGTCAGGCAGCGCAGCCGTCATAACGCTCCTTTGCTGCTCGATCGAGCCATTTGCCAGGGTTCCCAACCGGCTTCGGTTTTTTTCGCGATATATTCGCGTCCCGGTTCTGCCACAATTTCGGATCCAGATTCGAGTCGGAGTCGAAGTGGTTCCTCACCAGATGTGTCCACGCCTACAACATCCTGTTCGATGTGTACCCGTAGCGTGCGGCCACGCCATTGCAAAGGAAACGAAAGTCGCTTCCATGCAGGCAACACCTGGGGTGCAATGCTCACGCCGTCAGCTAGCGTTGTAAGGCCGGCGAATCCGAATACAACCGCTTGCCACAGTCCTCCCAAGGCCGCCGCGTGCACGCCGCCCGCCGCATTGCCCATGTTGTTCCCCAAATCGATTTCGGCCGCCTGTTTCAAGTACTTCTCGGCGCACCTCATCTCGCCGATGCGAGCGGCCATGAGCGCATGGATCGAGGGGCTGAGCGAACTGCCATGTCCGGTGCGTGGTTCGTAGTAACGAAAGTTCGCCGCTCGTACCTCGGGGCTCAATTCGTTCCACAACAGAAAGGTGGCAAGCACCACGTCAGCTTGCTTCACCACGTCTGTTTTCTGGATGCGATCATGGCCGAGAATCGTGTCCATTGCCGCCGAACGCGGCTCGTAGCTCTTTAGATCAATGGGCTCTTTCTTGAAATAACCGGCGAACTGCTCGTACAGCAGCGACTTTGGTTCGAACGGAATGAACATCGAATGTGCCAGTTTGCGCCATGTGTTCACTTCGTCTTGATGGAACAGCAGCCGAGTGCGGAGTTCTTCCCAGCGATCCGGCCAGCGTTCTTTCAGCAGCTCAGCGGTTGTTGCCCCTTGCCGTAGGTTCCACCTCGCCATAAGGTTGGTATAGGCGTCATCGTCCACATCCTCGTGATACTCATCGGGACCGATCACGTGGCGAATGTGATAAAAGCCGTCCGACTCCGTAGCCCCTCTGCTAGCCCAAAACCGGGCACTCTCCAGCATGATCTCGGCGCCGAAGCTGACGAAGAAATCGTCATCGCCGGTTTCCTGCCAGTATTGCCAGACTGCGTACGCAATATCAGCGGTGATGTGGATCTCCAACTCGCCGTTGGGGACCCTGATGATTTCGCCGTTGGGCGTGATTATTGCTTTTGGCGTAGTCTCATCACCAGTGTCGGCCGACTCCCACGGATACATAGCCCCTCGAAATCCGGCACTATCCGCTTTCCTCCGCGCCGCATCCAGGGTGTGATACCGGTATTCGAGGAGCGCCCGCGCGGACGGGGGATGCGTGAAGATAAAGAAAGGCACAATATAAGTTTCCGTATCCCAGAATATGTGGCCCTTATACCCTGGTCCCGAAAGTGTGCGCGCTCCAATGGAGACTCGCGAGTCGTCTGGATTGGCAGCGCTGATCAGGTGATAACCCGCAAAACGCAACGCGCGCTGCAATGAGTCGTCACCTTCAACTTGTATATCCGCGCTTTGCCAGCGTCCTTCCCAAGCCTCGGTGTGTGCCCGAACCGCAGATTTCGTGCCTTTCAGAACGACTTGCCTCAGGTGCTCCATTGAGCGGTCAAACGGATCACTACCGTCACGGGAGGTGAACACGGAAAGAATGCGGTTGAGGTGACAGTGCGCACCGGCTTGTAAGTCTGCCTCGCAGTGTTCCATGATCCTGCCGGGTTCAATATCCATCGTCCGGCAACCTGGGCTACGGTGTGAATGCACCATCTGGCTCGTCAGCCCGAATGCCACGATCGTATCTCGGCCAGGCACTCGCAACGCGAGTGGCAGTACATTGGGGCGCGCGGAATCTCGCCGTACTTTCCACTCAGGCGCGAGAAGCGAGACTGCGCCCGCACTGGCTTCCATCGAGCTCTCAAAATGAATGACAGAGCTGTAGTTTTCCGGAGTGAGCGTCACGGAATGCACCAGAAGGTGCCGGTCGGCGAGCGAGGCTAGGCGAAATGACAGGATCCGGGTAATCCGTCCTTCGGGATCGCGGTGGCGCCACTCGCGCCACAGCATGCCATGCCGGAAATCCAGAATGCGCCGGTGCTCCAGCACGTCTCCATGCTGCATGCTAAGCGGTTGATGCTCGACCCAAATCCTTACACCCGTCCAATCCGGCAGGACCATCAACTCAGGAACCGAGCCCGGGGTGTTCGGCTGTTCAAAGACTCCGGCGACAAACGTCGCCGGTGCAGAAAGGGCACTTCCTTCCGCCAGCGAGCCGCGATTCCCTATGTATCCGTTACCAATTGCAAATAAGGACTCGGTCTCGTGCTCACGAGCCAGCGTGAAACCCTCATCAATTAGCAACCACTTGGGATCTAGAGTGCGAAGCTCTCCCCGGAGAGTGAGGGCATGAGCAACATCTCGCACCTGCTGCAGCTCTGCTTCGGTTGAGTAGCTTTGGTCCCGGACATCAATCGGTGACAGCGAGCGATTCATCCAGCACCCCAGATTGGCTGCTTAAGCTACGATCGCGCGAACACAAGATCAAAATGAGCGTTCAATTACCTTCTTCAGTTATCTGATGGTGCCCGTTCAGCAGGCTTTGCCCAGTTTGGGCTGTTGAAATCCTCGCTTGCATGCTGGTTGGTGAACATCTTTGGTGAACGTGGCCTATCGGAAGTTGCGTATATATATCCTTGCGCCAGGATTGAGATTTCTAAGCTGCAGAATTCACAGGAGCCACGTTTGCGGCTCCGCGATGTCACTTGCGTATTACGCCAAATGGCGTTACGCTTATTGGCGTAATGCGTGGACAGGAGAATCCCTTTGTTTTCGGTGAAATTATCGACGACACCAATTTTGTCGATCGCACCGAGGAGCTGAACAGCCTGGTACGCGACCTGGCGGATGGCCAGAAGATCTTTTTGTTGTCTCCGCGCCGTTTTGGAAAGAGTTCGCTTGTTGCCGTTGCCCTCCTCAAATTAAAGAAAAGGCATATTCACACGGTAAACCTCACCGTCAGCAGCTATTCGAGCTACGCTCAGTTCTTAGAGAAATTCGCAGAAAAAGTGCTGCGCGCCGCCGGACCTTGGGATCGCGTGAAAGATTGGATCACCCGTTTCGGCAGGCAAGTCAAACCCGACATTAATTACAACCTGAGCACGGGAGAGGTCAACGTTTCACTCGGCAAAGGCGCAGGGTTTGATCCTGCTCCGATTGCACCAGACGTGTTTGCTCTCCCCGGAGAACTTTCGAAGAAAGCCGAGATCCGCATGGCCATCTGCCTCGATGAATTCCAGCAGATTTCCCAGTTCAACGGCGGCTCGGTAGAAAATGTCATTCGCAATCAAGTGCAAGAACAACGCGAGGTCGGCTACGTTTTTGCCGGATCGCAACCCTCGCTCATGCAGGAAATGCTTTCTGCCAAGCGCCCCTTTCACAAAGCTGGGCCACAGATGTTCCTCGACAAAATCTCGGCAGAAGCCTGGACGGAATTCATCACGGGGCAATTCCGCCGCAGGGGCAGAACCATCGATGCTGAAGCTCTGACGAAACTGCTGACTACCGCTGATCTGATCCCTTATGACGTGCAACGCATCGCCCATGAACTCTGGGATTACGCCGAACTCGGCGACAAGCGCGCCTTAACGGCAGATGATGTAAACACGGTGATAAACAAGCTCGTTAGCGCGCAATCCACCTACTACGAATTGCTTTGGGAACAGCTCTCTCCTCGCCAACGTGCCACTTTACAAGCTCTGGCCTACCGCGGGGCGGCGGAGCTGTACTCGCAGACCGTGCGCGAGGAATTCCGCCTCGGGCCCGCCTCCAGTGTGCAGAAGGCTCTCCAATCTCTCGACTCGCAAGACATTCTTGATCGATACCGAGGAGAATACTTTTTTCTGGATCCACTGCTCCCCGCTTGGATTCGTGCCAAAACCGCATAGCTGAGTACGCCGGATGGCGTTACGCCAGAAAGCGTAAGGCAGCCCCCTCCTTTTTGATTACGCCTTAGCTGGCTTCGCGTCTTCTTCCCACTCTGCCTGCGTCAGGTGTACGCCCTTCAGCCAGGCCTCGGACGGTCGCTCGGGCTTATGCGCCGGTGTTGCGCCAAACAGAAGAAAAATCGTAAATGCGTTTGGCACACACCGCGCCGCTCCTCGCGCCCTGCCACCCTCCTGCAGCTACGTTTCTTCTTTTCACCGTCTCCGTCTGCTTTTTCTCCGCTATCGCTCCCCAGTGAAAGAAAAAGCAAGCCGGAGACGGCAGAAAAGGAAAAGACGACCTTGCTTAACATCCTTGCCCACTTCATCCCTGAACAAGAACGTATTCTCGTCATCGAGGACACAGCCGAAATTCAGATCAGCGCCCTGAATCTCGTTCGCTTTGAGGCGCGTGTTGCGCAAAACGACTTCCCAGCCGTGACCATCCGTGAACTTTTGAAGACCAGCCTTCGCCATCGGCCAGACCGCATCATACTCGGCGAGATTCGCGGGGCTGAAGCCTTTGATCTATTACAGCTTCTGAACACCGGACACTCCGGCACGATATCAACCGTTCACGCCAACTCGGCACTCCAGGCCCTCAGCCGCTTTACCAGTTGCGTCCTCCAGAGCAATGTTGAGCTGCCTTACAGGGCCATTAAGAGCAACATTGCCGATTCACTTAACCTTCTCGTTCATGTCGACCGCCGCCCTGGCCGGCGCTTCGTATCCGAAGTGCTGAGGATGGAAGGTTATGACCCTGAGCTGGACCACTACCGATTTAAGCCGATTTTCAGCAAGGAGGAAGACCTTGAAACGCGATGTTCAGTACGTAGTTAGAACTCTTGCGCGGTGGGCAATTATCTCGATTTCGCTTTCGGCGCTTTTCCTCATGGCGGCAGGCACGATGCATATTGCTTCCATCCGAGCCTACCTTGTGACGTTCTCCTCCATGTCGCTCGTCACCATGCTCGCTGTTGACCCGCGACTCGCCCGCGAACGTGCTCACACTTGCCCAGACGCGGTCGCGCCGCATCTACGATTCGCCGCCGCGGGACTGTTCTTGCTGACCTTGACCACGGCTGCATTTGCCGTTGGCCGGCTCCGGGTCTTCGCGGTAACGACCCCACTCCGATGGATTGCCCTCCTGTTATTCTTCCTGAGCAGCGCCCTACAGACCTGGGCGATGATCTCGAACACGTTTTTCTCTCCGGCGCTGCGCATTCAGAGCGAGCGTGGGCATTGCCTCATTGACTCTGGACCCTACCGATTCGTCCGGCATCCCGGTTATCTCGCCATGTCCATCTCGATGCCTGCGAGTGCGGTTGCTATTGGCTCGTGGCTCGGATTGCTTCCGGCCACGGCATTTGTGATTGTCATTCGGCAAAGAGCCGAAATCGAAGATCAGTTCTTGCGAGTTAATTTGGCGGGCTATGTGGAGTACACACAACGGGTGCGTTCTGGGCTGCTGTTGGCTGAAGGACCTTCCACACGCCACGTTGAGAACGCGAGGTCGCTACCATGAATGAATGGCTCACATTAAATGAAGCTGCTGCTTATCTAAAAATTCATCCGCGGACATTATCGTTGTGGGCGCGACAAGGCAAAGTGCCAGCGCATAAACTCTCCGGCGCAAAACGTTGCGTTTGGCGATTCCTCGAAAAGGAATTGGATGCTATGCTCAACCTGCCATCCGGTGCTCGGAAGGAAAATTATGGAACGAGCACCGCGATATAAAGTTGGAAGCGTAGTATTCGATCGCAGACGAAAGACCTGGAATCTCTTGACCTGGGAAGACGGCAAACGCCGCACACATCGGATCGGCACCTTGTCCGAATATCCTAGCAAGAGCGCCGCCCGACGTGCCGCGCAGTCCATTCCGAAGTCGGAGATTCCCCAACTACAACACGAAGCCGTGACGATTCGGGCTCTTGTGGATCAATACCGGAAAGAGAAGATGCCTGAACGTGCGAGCACAAGGCGCGGGTATGAAACCTACTTGCAAAACCAAATCCTTCCGAAGTGGCAGGATGCGGCGATCACCGACGTACAGGCGCGCCCCGTTGAGCTGTGGCTTAACACCTTGAAGCTGGCACCGAAAAGCAAGGTCCATGTTCGGGGTTTACTTCACACTTTGTGGGACTACGCCATGTGGCGTGGTGACGTTCCCACGGCAAGGAACCCGATGGAGTTGGTGCAGATACGGAATGCGTCAAAACGGGTGAGCAAGCCACGCACGATGACCATTGAAGAATTTCACCGGCTGTCCGCCATTCTCACCGAGCCATATAAGACCATGGCGACCGTGGGTGTATGTCTTGGATTGCGATGGTCAGAAATCGCGGGGCTAAAGTGGCAGGACATAGATTGGATTGATGGAGAACTCCGGCTTCAACGCGCGGTAGTCAAGCAAATTGAAGACGAAGTCAAAACCGTTCACTCCAGTAAGCCGCTCGCGCTCGACACTCGCATTCTGGATGTGCTCAAGCAGCATCGGCAGAACAGCATGTTTATCGCTCCGGACGATTGGGTATTTGCTTCACCGGCAAAGCTCGGAAGACTGCCGCGAAGCTATACCTCCTTTTGGGAGAAGTTGGGAAGAGCGTGTCAGGACCTGGGCATCAGGCACATCTCCCCGCACAGCTTCCGCCACAGCTATCGTGCCTGGCTCGACGAGTTGGGTACGCCGATCACGGTACAACAACGCGCCATGAGGCACGGTGACATCCGGGTCACGATGAGCTATGGAGAAACCGTCGGAGATGGGCTGCGGGAAGCCTCGTCACGGCTTGCCGCGAAGGCTATACCGCAATAAACGGATTGCAAACGGATTGCAGCGTCTCTAACTCATTGAAAGATTGGGGTGGGAGACGGGAATCGAACCCGCAACAACCGGAGCCACAGTCCGGTGCTCTGCCAGTTGAGCTACTCCCACCAGATGTTTCGATTATAACGGGTTCAAGTAGGAGACGTCAGGC
>Ga0134126_10001582_pt1 | contig 29065 bp, 25 predicted proteins | sample KB31752_FD_96881 | JGI IMG/M metagenome (GOLD analysis project Ga0134126, IMG submission 96881) | Terrestrial soil microbial communities with excess Nitrogen fertilizer from Kellogg Biological Station, Michigan, USA - KB3-175-2 | ecosystem: Environmental > Terrestrial > Soil > Unclassified ... | reverse complement strand
GCGTTGGACCGCGAGAAATGGCCGGACGCAAAACTTAGCGCTCGCATCACCACTTTGGGCCTGCCGGCCAGAGACGCTGGCCATTCGCAGTTCAGGATGGATGCCGCTGAGGCCCTCCGTCCATGCGCCTCGCATCAACTTCATCAGGACGGTCTCCGCCTGGTCGTCGAGGGTGTGCGCCGTCGCCACTTTGTCTGCTTTACTAGCCGCCAGAACATCACCGAACACCTGGTACCGCAGAGCTCGCGCCGCTGTTTCCGTTGACTCTTTGTATGCGGACATTCGCTGCGGCGTGTCGACCGGCATCACCTCACACGGAAGATTGAGCCGTTCGGCCAACTCTTGAACAAACGCGGCGTCGTCGACAGAAGCCTTTCCACGCAGACCGTGTTCGACGTGCAGCACGCTCAGCACAATCCCAAGCTGGTCCCGCAAGGCGACTAGAGCTCGCAGCAGGGCGGTCGAATCGGCTCCTCCAGACACAGCCACGCAAACTCTGTCTCCAGTAGCAAACAGGGCCGTATCCAGTGGCAGCGTGGCCACTTCTGCGAGGCTTTTGTTAGCTTCGGATTTCGTCTTTTTTGCCATCAATTTGCGAGTGGTTCATCCTGCGCCACCGTCCTTTGTATGGTATCGCTGACAGGATGGACTGCGCGGCATGGCGGAAAGAACTGTAGCCCGTGCGCTATACGCATCCTCAACCACTCCGGTATACTTCACCTTTTATGTCGGTTTACGTCATACTTCCCGCAGCAGGCCTTGGAACGCGCATGGTAACGAGCAGCGCGACTCGTCAGGCTCCTAAGCAATTTCTGGAGTTGCGCGGGCAGCCGATTTTGATGCTCACGGTGCGTGCATTTCTCAAGGTGCCGGTCGTCCAGCGCATTTTGGTCGCGGTTCGCAAGAGTGAGATGCAGCGGGTCGAGTCGCAATTGACCGAGCACGGCCTGGCCGACAAGGTTTCCGTGGTTGAGGGTGGAGATACCCGTCAGGATTCCGTCCGCAAGGCCCTGAAGGCGCTTCCAGCCGCCAATGACGAAGATATCGTGCTGGTCCATGATGCGGTGCGTCCGCTGATCGATGCCGCCACCATTGAGCGCACCATCGAATCGGTCGAGATCCATCACGCAGCCATTGTCGCTGTACCCGCCGTTGACACCATCAAGCAAGTCGAACGAACTGTGGATGGCGCGCTCATCAGCTCCACCATTCCGCGCGAGCGCATTGTGCTGGCTCAGACACCGCAGGGCTTTCGCTTCAGGTTGCTTCGACAAGCCATGGAGGCCGCGGAATTGGATGGCTTTGTCGGTACTGACGAAGCTTCACTTGTCGAACGCCTGGGAATCGATGTTGCAGTCGTTCCCGGATCGCCGCGCAACTTCAAGATCACGCAGCCAGGAGATCTGGCGCTGGCCGAGTTCTACCTCAGCCAGGGCTGAATCCCAGCCGGCGCCGCGAAAAAGCCGTGTATCCTGCCTAATGAAGGCCTGCATTTATCTCGCAGGCAAAGAACTCCCCAGTACACCGAGAAAGATCGCGATACAACACATGATGAGGATTGGATATGGCTGGGACTCCCACGCGTTTAAGCCCGGCGTTCCCTTGAAAATTGGCGGCATCGCCTTCGATCATCCCTCCGGGCTGGCCGGCCACTCCGACGGAGACGTTTTGCTGCACGCCATTACTGACGCGCTACTGGGCGCTGTCGCCGCCGGCGACATCGGCAGCTTTTTCCCGCCCGGCGATGAGCGATGGAAAAATGCGGACTCTTCCCTTTTTCTGCGAACCGCTCTGGAAGAGGTCCAGCACGCGGGCTATCGTATTTCAAACATCGATACCACTCTCGTGCTGGCTGCGCCAAAAATAGGTCCTGTCGCAGAGAAGCTACGGGAACGAATTGCGGATCTGCTCTCCATTGAACCCGATGCCGTCGGGATTAAGGCGAAAACTCCAGAAGGCTTGAACCAGGATGACGTAGCGGTCGCGCATGCCATCGTGCTGCTGGAGAAATTCGACGAAAATTCCATGCTGGAGAAAATGGTCGCTGTGGCGGAGCCGGAAGTAGAAGTCGAGGACGGCCATATGGACGACGTCGTTCGCAAGCTGGTGGGACGAACGACGGCTAGCTCACGCCGCAAGCCAGGATTCAACACCGACGATATCTCCTGAACACATGCGGCTACTCAGAAGCAAAAAGAGCTCGCTGCACTGGCAGCGGGCTCTTTGTCTTTATAAATCGCAATCCGATAGCAGCTAGAAGTGATACGCGAAGCCGATGGCGGGCTGCGACATGATGTAGCGCCGGCCGGTACTGAATCGGTTCAATCCATAATCGGGCGTGTTGAAGACCTGGCCACGGTACTGCACCCGCAAGTCCCAACTGGGGCTTAACTGATAGGCAATGCCACCACCGAACAGGACAGTTGGTTCTTCTGTTTGTTCGGTGTCGTAGGTCGTCGTCTTCTTGCCAATTGGAGTAAAGAACAAGAGACCGCCGCCGCCTTCAAGAAATGGATTGAACTTCCTGAACGGAAACGTGCGTACGTAAGCCACCGTCGCTTCCTGCATGCCGGTATAGATTCTGGCGTTGTAGATGCCGCCGGAATTCGCCGTAAACTTGCTGGTGAAATGGCTGTAGGAGTAGTTCGCTTCCACCGCTCCGTTCGGAGTGAGGAGGTAACGATAGCCCAGGTACAGACCCAATCCAAGGGTGGACTTCAGCTTGATCGGAGGATTCGTCGGCGCCAGAGTATTGCCTTCAACGTATGGCTGAATGACGCCCATGGCGCTGAGATTCACGTCCTGCCGGGCGCCCTCATCTTGTGCATAGCCGATGCCGGCCAGCATTGAAACCAGACACATGATCAAGAACAACTTCTTCATTCGCGAGTGAACCCCTGATCGATCAATCGTCGACCTAAATCCCCGTTCAAATTTCCAAACCCGCGTTCCTGACTAGTCGCAACCCAAAAGAAATCTAGCTCAGAGCGAATGGAACACGGTTTAACTGCGTCATGCAATTCGGCTAAAAGTGGTAGGCGAAACCAATTGCAGGCTGCTGCATGACGTACCAGCGATTGGTCTTGTACTGTGCAATTCCGAAATCGATGGATTTGAACACTTCTCCCCGATACTGCACGCGCAAATCCCAGCTTGGGCTTAACTCATATGCTATGCCGCCGCCAAACAACAGCGCGTTCGCTTTGGTTCGCGTGCCCGCGTTGGTGTTCGTTCCGGTGTCGTTGATTGGATTGAACAACAGCATCGCCGCGCCTGCTTCTGCGAACGGATTGAACTTCTTGTACACAAAGCTGCGTACGTACGCCACTGACCCTTCCTGCAGGGAAGTGTGAAACATTGAATTAGTGAAAGGAGCGGTGAATTTCGTATTGAATTGGGAGTACTGATAATTGCCTTCGATAGCGCTGCTCGGCGTCAACATGAAACGGTAACTTAAGAGGACGCCCTTACCCCAATCATTCGTCTGGGTTACCGCGTTGCCGGTGATGGTGGGCTGATAGGTGCCCAAATAGCTGATGCTGGCATCTTGCCGGCTTTCCTGTGCAAATCCAGTCGCTGCCAGCATTGGCAGCAGACAAAACAAAAGAAGCAACTTCTTCATGCGGTAATGAACCCCTCGTCGCCACCTCCACACGCAGATTTTCGAACTGTTCCGCGCGCAAAGTTTGGTTTGGCTCTGACTCCGTGACCTGCTCCCAATTGTACCTGTCAGAATGTGCCTACGGCAGGCGCGGACTCATTTTTCCATAGGGTTCGGCGATCGTGCCTGTCGCCCAAAATGAACCAGGGCAGAGAATGACGAGTTCCCTGCCCTGCCGTGTACGTTGCACGCACCGCTTTTATTGTGGCGGCGGTGGAGGCGCGCCTGCGCCCGTGCCGCCATGACGCATCTGCCCGTGGCGCTGCTGCATGGCCTGCTCAAATTGCTGCTTCTGCGTATCGGTCATCAGTGCTTCCAGCTTTTGATGCGTATCCATCATCGCCGCGTGCATCTGCTGTTGGCGTTCTTGCTGGCTCAATCCAGTGTTGTTGTGGATCGTTTGCATCTGCTTTTGCTGATCCTGCAGGATCGGCAGCATCTGCTGCTGCTGATCGGAGGTCAGGTTCAGCATCTTTGTCAGATGACCCAACTGACGCTGCGGATTTGGTTGATGATGATGCCGCATCGGTTGTTGGCCGGGTTGCTGGTCTGAGGTTGCTTGCTGGGGCGGCGCCGGGGCCGTCCCAGTGTCCTGCGCAAGCATCGCCGCAGGAACACAAAGAGCGACTCCCAGAACAGCAACACCGGTGCTTATTCGGGTAAAAAGTTTACGAGGATTCATCTTGGGGTCCTTTCTCCGAGACACGTGTCGGACGGCAGCGAAACCTGATGGAATCGTTGCACACGCGCGGTCTATAGAAGAGGTAGACGTTGGATACCGACAGGAAGTTGTGCCGGTCGTGAAGATTCATCAAGCGGATAAGATCGCTGACAGAATCATTACTGTCCATCTCGATCGAGATTGTCTATTGCAGCGCTCCAAACGTCTGCAACGCCATAGGTGCCATATCGATCTAAACTATTTCTGTACCTTTTTGGGGCGAAAGAACAGTGTTGAAGGGCCTATGCGACTTCTAAGTTTACGATTGATCGTAGCGTTGATCGTCGGGGTAACGCTGGTGTCCCTAGCCTTGTCCTGGTATGAAGTGCAGTCGGAGAAAAATGCGCTGCGCCATGACCTGGAGCACAAGGCTGAAATTCTTGACGAGAGTCTTGCCGCCAACGCGGAGTTGTACCTGGAGGCCGGAGACAGGGCCGGACTCGAGCAGATGTCCCAGCGCTTCAGCAACCGCGATCACCTGATAGGAATTGGTATTTATGACCGGGATGGATCTCCCCTCGTCATCACTCCTGAACTGACTGCTGATTTTCCAGGCGTCCCGCAGCCGCTGAAAAATGCTCTTGCCGCCAATCGCACGGAAGGTCAATTTATGCGATTGCACTTCAAGCCTCTGCACGTGCTGGCAACCCCCCTGTACGCCGCCGATAAGAGCGTTGAGGGTGCGATTATCATCGTCCACGACGCTGCATATATCCGCGCCGCAATCTTCCGCCTTTGGGGCCGGATCTTTATTCACATCGCCATCCAGATGCTGGTGATTGTCGCTGTCACTCTGCTGATTGTTTATTGGAGTCTGGCCGGGCCCATCCGTCGCGCAGCCCAGTGGATGAAAGCCCTGCGCACGGGTCGACACGATGGTCAACTTCCAACCAACGATCTGGATTTCCTTTTGCCACTGGCCCGCGAAGTGGCTCCACTGGCAGAAAGTATGCGGCAGGCACGCGCGGCCGCGCAGACAGAAGCCAGACTGCGGAACTCGAATGAATCCCTGTGGACCGCACAGCGCTTAGCCGACCACGTCCGCACAAAGCTGGATGGCAGCAGTCTATTTGTTGTCTCCAATCGCGAGCCTTACATTCACAGCCGACAGGGCAGCACCATCACATCCACGGTTCCAGCCAGCGGTCTTGTTACGGCCATTGAGCCGATTCTCTGCGCCTGCAATGGCACCTGGGTAGCCCACGGGAGCGGCAATGCCGACGCGGAAACCGTGGACACTCATGACCGGATACAGGTTCCACCCGACGATCCCCGCTATACATTACGCCGGATATGGCTCAGTGCGGAGGAGGAAGAGGGCTATTACAACGGTTTCGCCAATGAAGGTCTGTGGCCACTGTGCCACATGGCGCATACACGACCAACGTTTCGCGCGTCAGACTGGGAATACTACAACAAGGTCAATGAGAGATTTGCCGATGCGCTGGTGGAAGAGATGGCCGGCGAGGAGCACCCCGTCGTTCTGATTCAGGATTATCATTTTGCTCTGCTGCCGCGCCTGGTCAAAGATCGGCTGCCGCATGCAAGAATTGCGATTTTCTGGCACATTCCCTGGCCCAACCCCGAGGCGTTTGGCATCTGCCCGTGGCAACGAGAACTGCTGGATGGCTTGCTCGGCGCGGACCTGATCGGGTTCCATGTTCAGGCCCATTGCAACAACTTTCTCAACACGGTGGATCGCGTTCTAGAGGCTCGCGTCGACTGGGAGCACTTTTCAGTCAAGCGCAACAACCACTGGTCTACCGTGCTTCCGTTCCCCATCAGCGTCGACTTTTCCGGAGAGGTTCCCAATCCTTCCGTCGAGATCAATGCAGAAGAAGAGCGCAGTGCCCTGATCGCAGAACTCGGCATCGAAGCCACCTTCCTGGGTGTCGGCGTAGATCGTGTGGACTATACCAAGGGCATCATCGAGCGCTTCCAGGCAGTCGAGTCGTTTCTGGAGAGGCATCCCCGCTATCAGGGCAAGTTCACATTTATCCAGATCGGCGCGCCCAGCCGCAGCAGTATTCAGCGGTATGCCGATTTTCAGGGAGAGGTGGAGGCCGAAGCCAACCGTGTCAATAATCGTTTCAAACGCGACAAATGGAGACCGATCGTTTTTCTGAATCGTCAACACACGCATCAAGAGGTCTGCCGCTACTATCGGGCTGCACATTTGTGCATGGTCACGTCGCTGCATGACGGAATGAATCTGGTAGCCAAGGAATATGTCGCTGCCCGCCAGGACGATCGAGGGGTATTGATCCTTAGCCGATTTACCGGAGCCGCCCGGGAGTTACGGGATGCGATCATCGTCAACCCCTATGACATTCAGTCGACCGCCGACTCGATTGCACTGGCACTCAACATGAACATTGGCGAGATGATCGAACGGATGCGGAGCATGCGGAGTTCCGTAAAGGACCACAACATCTACTGGTGGGCGGGCAGCCTCATCGGGGCGCTATGCGAGCTTCGCCTAAAAAAGACGCCGAGCACAAAAACTCCAGACAGGACCCCGGTGTAGGATGCACGATCCGTCTGCCATAACTGTGCTCACTGATTTCATGGATCGGCTGAGTGCAGTAACTGAATCCGCCCTTCTTGTGGATTACGACGGCACTTTGGCCCCCTTTCAAAGGGAGCGTGACCGAGCCTATCCCTATCCCGACGTAGAATCCATCCTCGAAGACATCATTCGATGCGGCAAAACTAGGGTCATCGTGATTACGGGACGTCCCATCCGTGAGTTGCAGACCCTGTTCCGCTCATCCAACAACCTCGAAGTATGGGGCGCGCACGGCATGGAACATAGACTGGTCGATGGGACGTACCACCGAACCACTATCGACCCAGAAATCGCAGCAATCCTGGCACAGGCCAAGAAATGGTTGATCACGTCACAATTGGACTCCATGGCTGAGATCAAGCCCGGTGGCATTGCTATTCATTGGCGTGGATTGCCAGATGCTGAAATAGAGAAGGTGCAAATCCGCGTGCGGCAGGGCTGGATCGCACTTGCGGATCACCCAGGAATCAAGCTTTTCAATTTTGAGGAAGGCTTGGAGTTACGGGCGGCTCATCCCGACAAGGGCGATGCTGTAGCTGCGATTCTGGAAGATTTGCACCCCCAGGCTCAGATCGCATTTCTCGGTGACGATCTGACGGATGAAGATGCATTTCGTGCGGTAGACGGTCGTGGACTCTCTGTTCTGGTGCGGCATGAATATCGTGAAACAAGAGCCAACATATGGCTCAAGCCTCCGCATGAGTTAATCAGATTTTTGCAAATTTGGTTGAGCAAGATTTCGCCATAAATCACCTGGAAGTGACATCTCCAGGAACATGTGCGTGTCTGAAACTGGAGCGGAATTCTAGATTCACAGGTTACCTACACTCTCCGTCGATCGGATGTTGCCGCCGCCATCTAGGAACCTTTTTCCACCTGAAAGTGAAATGGGTCCCGGCGCTCCTTGGCCATGGATTCGACCACTTTCAAAAATGCCACCGAGGCATGCGAAAGATTTGCCTGCCGACGATGCACCACACGCAGGCGGCGCTCAAACGCCAGTTCTGGCACGCGTAACTGCACCAACTCTCCGCGCTCGATTTCCTGCCGCGCCGTCAATCCAGGCAACAAAGCCACTCCATTTCCCATAGCCACAAAACGCTTGATAGCCTCCAGGCTCGGCAGCTCGACCACCATGTTCAGTGGCGTCTTGTGGCGCTGAAACGCCTGCACAACTTTTTGCCGCAGCGGCGAGGGTACATTGTGGGCGACAAAAGTTTCCGCTCCCAGATCGCGGATGGAAACCTGCTTGGCATGCGCGAGCGGATGTCCGGGATGCATCACGAATACCAGGTCGTCACGATACACCACGATGGACCGAACCTGCGGATCATCTGGCCGGTAGGAAATGATGCCCAATTCCACTGTGTGCTGCAGCAGTTCTTCCGCCATGCGGCTTGCCAGCGAGCGATGCACCGTCACATGGATCTGCGGTGACAAGCGGCGAAACACGTCAATCACCGGCAGCAGATAGAGACACGTATATTCATTCGCCGCGACATTCAATCGACCGCGATGCAGCGATCGCAGCTCCGACAAGGCTGTCGTAGCCTCGCCACGCAAATTCAGCAAGCGCTCCGCATACTCGCGCAATAGCTCGCCTGCAGCCGTCAGTGTGGCGTCGCGCGCCGCCCGGTCGAACAGCACCTCGTCCATCTCCACTTCAAGCTTGCGGATCACCTGGCTGATGGCCGGTTGGGTGCGATGCAGTTTGACTGCTGCGCGAGAGAAACTCTTCTCTTCCGCAACCGCCATAAAGGTTTCCAGTTGAAACAAGTCCATCGGTATCCTTGTCTAGTACGAGGCGGCCGTGCTGTTCATAATATATTCTAATATGAATAGAAGTTTACATTAGATAACTTTATGCTACTGTAAGAGAACAAAGGCTGTTTCCACTTTGCCACCCATAAGGGGAAGAAATGCAACAGGATCAAATCTTTTTCTTCGATACCACGCTTCGCGACGGAGAACAATCGCCCGGCTGCAGCATGTATATGGCAGAGAAAGTTCGACTGGCAAAGCAGTTGGAATCGCTCGGCGTCGACGTCATTGAAGCCGGCTTCGCGATTGCTTCCGAGGGCGATTTTGCCTCGGTTCGCCAGGTAGCACACGAAGTGAAGGGTCCGCGCATCTGTTCCCTGTCGCGCGCCAAGGAAGAAGATATTGTCGCCGCCGCCCGAGCATTGGAGCCCGCAGCCAAGTCGCGCATCCATATTTTTCTCGCCAGCTCCGACATTCACCTGGAGTACAAACTGCAAATCTCTCGTGAGCAGGCGCTGGAGCTCACGGACAAATCAGTTCGCATGGCTCGCAATTATGTCGATGATGTTGAGTTTTCTCCGGAAGACGCCTCCCGATCCGATAGAAATTTCCTATGCGAGATGGTTCAGGTAGCGGTCGACGCTGGAGCCACCGTCATCAACATGCCGGACACCGTGGGATATACCGTGCCTCACGAATACGCTTCCATGTTTCGCTTGATGAAGGAGCGCATTCGCGGTGCTGAGAATGTTGTGTTTTCCAGCCACTGCCATAACGATCTTGGCTTAGCGGTAGCCAATAGCCTGGCGGCGCTGGAAGCAGGTGCGCGGCAGGTGGAATGCACCATCAATGGAATTGGCGAGCGAGCCGGGAACGCTGCGTTGGAAGAATTGGCGGCGGCGATGCACGTGCGTCACGACCAATTGCCCTTCAAGCACAATCTCGACCTGAAGCAACTGTATCCCACCAGCCAAATGTTAAGCGAGGTGATCACATTCGCGCCCGCACCGAATAAAGCTGTTGTCGGAAGCAATGCATTTTCGCACGAAGCCGGGATTCATCAACACGGCGTCATGTCCAATCCACTATGCTATGAAATTATGACCCCGTCGCAGGTAGGTGTTCCTGCAAACAAAATGGTTCTGGGAAAACATTCTGGACGCCACGCTCTGAATCATCGGTTGAAGGAACTGGGCTTTAGTTTGAGCCGCACAGACCTTGACTTGGCCTACGAGCGATTCGTCGAAGTCGCAGACCGAAAGAAATCTGTCTTCGATCAAGATTTGGTCAGCATTATGCTGACACATCTGCGCCAGTCGCCTAACCTCGGCCAGCACGGTTCGCCCGCTGTCGCTGCCCCACAACTGTGACGCGGTTGCAGCAAAGGTTTGCCACTAACCGATAGAAGACAACTGGCCGCGTATGAAACGTCTGGCCCCCTACGCAGGAGTTTGAATGGCAACAGAAATCAAGGTCACCCTGGTTCCCGGAGACGGAATTGGCCCGGAAGTGACACAAGAAGCGGTTTTGATACTGGAAGCGATTGCACAGTGGAACGGTTCCGCGTTTCACTTCGCAGAACTGCCAATCGGCGGCGCTGCCATTCGTCAGCACGGTTCGCCTTTACCTCCGGCAACGCTGGAAGCAGCCCTCGACAGCGATGCAGTCCTGTTAGGCGCAGTCGGTGGAAATGAATTCAATTCCCTTCCGCCCGATAAGCGTCCCGAAGCAGGGCTGCTGCAACTGCGGCAAGCTCTCGGCGGATTTGCGAACCTGCGTCCCTCAGTGGCGTATGCTCCGCTGAGCAACAATTCTCCGCTGCGTCCGGAAGTTACAGACGGCGCCGACATTCTGTTTGTGCGAGAACTGCTGGGCGGCTTGTACTTCGGGACGCCGCGTTCCTGGGATCGTGAAGCCGGCGTTGCTCTCAACACCATGCAATACAGCCGCGAAGAAGTGATCCGCGTGGCGCGCATCGCATTTGAATTGGCGCAAAAGCGTCGCCATAAAGTGACCTCGGTCGATAAGGCGAACGTGCTGGAAGTTTCGCAACTGTGGCGTGCCACCGTGACAGAGATTGCCGCGGAATATCCCGACGTCACGCTCGAGCATCAATATGTCGATGCCTGCGCAATGCACCTGATGAATACTCCGCGCAATTTCGACGTGGTGCTGACAGAAAATCTGTTCGGCGACATTCTTTCCGATGAGGCCGCGGTGATCACCGGTTCACTCGGCATGCTGCCTTCAGCAACGATTGGCGGCAAGGTCAATCTATATGAACCAGTCCATGGTTCGGCGCCTGATATCGCTGGTACAGGAAAAGCAAATCCTCTCGGCGCCATTTTGACGGGAGCGATGTTGCTGCGCCATTCCGCGGGCATGGAGCAGGAAGCGCAGGCGATTGAAACCGCGGTGCAACGCGTGTTAGCCGCAGGTTATCGAACCGCGGATTTGGCTCGCACCAATCAGCCCGATCAGCAAATTGTAAGCACAAAAGAGATGGGGAAACACGTGTTCGAAGTGCTGAACGAAATCATCGATTGCAACCAGGCGATGCACGCGGTTTAGTTTTCGTGCCACCGTCGATCTCCAACAGGAACTCGACCTCTGCACTGCCTCCACGCATGTCAAGCACAGTGAAAGAATATGGCCAATAAAAATACACTTTTTCAGAACATCTGGGATGCCCACGTCGTCACCGAACCGGCTGGGGAGCCGGCCCTGCTCTACATCGATCTGCATTTGATCCATGAAGTCACCTCCCCGCAGGCTTTCGAGGGACTGCGACTCGCCAATCGCACCGTGCGCCGTCCGGATCGGTCTGTGGCAACTGTTGATCACAATGTGCCCACAGTGGCCGCGGATCGCCTGATCATCCAGGACGCCATCGCTTCCAAACAGATTGAGACGCTGCGACGAAACTGCAAAGAATTCGGCATCGAGCTGTTCGACGTGGACTCAAAGCAACAAGGCATCGTACATATCATCGGTCCGGAGCTGGGATTCACCAAACCCGGCATGACCATTGTTTGCGGGGACAGCCATACCAGCACCCACGGCGCGTTTGGCGCACTGGCCTTCGGCATTGGCACCAGCGAAGTCGAGCATGTGCTGGCCACGCAATGCCTGCCGCAGTCGAAGCCAAAAACTTTCCGCATCTCCGTCGAGGGCGAATTGCCGCCTGCCGTCACTGCGAAGGACATTGCGCTGGGAATCATCGGTCGCATCGGCACCGACGGCGCGACCGGCTATGTTGTCGAGTACGCAGGTTCCGCCATTCGCTCGCTGTCGATGGAAGGCCGCATGACCGTCTGTAATATGAGCATCGAGTCGGGCGCGCGCGCCGGCATGATCGCTCCCGATGAAACCACCTTTGCCTATCTCAAGGGCCGTCCGCAGTCGCCCAAGGGAAAACAGTGGGACGAAGCCGTCGAACATTGGAAGTCACTGCCGTCCGCTCCCGACGCCAAATTCGATCGCGAACTGGTGATCGATGCCAAGGAACTGACGCCGTTTGTCACCTGGGGAACGCATCCAGGCATGGTGGTCTCCGTTACCGGAGCTGTCCCGACACCCGCATCGGCGCCAAGCGATTCCGAACGTCGCGCTTACGAGCGCGCCTTGGAATACATGGCGCTTGAGCCCGGCACGAAGATCGAAAATGTTCCTATTGACCGTGTCTTTATTGGCTCCTGCACCAATGCACGGATTGAGGACCTGCGCGCCGCCGCAAAAATCGTTAGCGGCTACAAGGTGAATACCAAGGTTCGCGCCATGGTCGTTCCGGGTTCACAACAGGTAAAAGCCGAAGCCGAAAAAGAAGGCCTCGATCGAGTCTTTCGCGAGGCTGGCTTCGAGTGGCGCGAGCCTGGCTGCTCCATGTGCCTTGGCATGAATCCGGACATCCTCGACCCAGGTGAGCGCTGCGCCTCTACCAGCAATCGTAACTTTGAAGGTCGCCAGGGTCGCGGCGGAAGAACTCATCTTGTCAGCCCAGCGATGGCAGCCGCAGCCGCAATCGTCGGCCACTTTACCGATGTTCGCAATTGGGAGTTTCGAGCATAACCATGAAACCATTTCGCACACTTACGTCGAAGGTCGCGCCGCTCGATCGAGTCAATGTCGATACCGATCAGATTATTCCCAAGCAGTTTTTGAAGCGCATTGAACGCACCGGCTACGGAGAATTTCTGTTCTTCGATTGGCGTCGAGGTGCCGACGGCGCTCCGAATCCGGAGTTTTCTCTGAATAAGCCGCATCATCAAGGCGCCGAGATCCTGGTGGCTGGCCGCAACTTCGGCTGTGGTTCTTCCCGTGAACACGCGGCGTGGGCACTCAGCGATTTCGGATTTCGCTGCGTCATTGCTCCCAGTTTCGCCGATATCTTCTATTCCAATGCCGCCAAGAACGGCATCCTGCTGATCACGCTGCCCGATGAAAAAGTGGCTCTCCTGTTGGAGCGCGCCAACGTCCCCGGCTACCTGCTGCATGTGTCGCTGGAGTCGCAAACCGTTAAGGACGACCTTGGCTTCGAGGAATCTTTTGCCATCGACCCTTTCCGCCGTTCCTGCCTGCTCGAAGGTCTGGATGACATTGGATTGGCGATGCGACATACTTCCGTGCTCGATACGTACGAGAAGAAGCATGACGCCGCCTTCTGGACTGCACCAAGACAAAATCAGGGAGCGAATGCGTGAGCGCCAACGGCAAACAAGATATGACCCATAATCCAAAACACAATAGCGTTCCCCTCACCGAAGGACCCAGCCGTGCCGCGGCGCGCGCCATGCTGCACGCCATCGGCTTCAATCGCGAAGACCTCGCTAAGCCCATCATCGGTATCGCCAACACGTGGACCGAAATTGGCCCCTGTAACTTTCATCTGCGCACACTTGCTGAGGCCGTCAAGCAAGGCATTCGCGACGCTGGCGGTACCCCCATGGAGTTCAACACCGTCACCATTTCCGACGGCATCACCATGGGCACGCAAGGCATGAAGGCCTCATTAATCAGCCGCGAAGTCATTGCCGACTCGGTCGAATTGGTGGCGCGCGGAAATCTTTTCGACGGATTAGTCGCGATTGCAGGTTGCGACAAGAATATGCCGGGCACCGTGATGGCGCTAGCTCGCCTAGATATTCCGTCGCTGATGCTCTACGGCGGTTCCATCGCGCCGGGTCATTTGAACGGAAAAGATTTAACCGTGCAGGATGTGTTTGAAGCACAGGGCTCCTTTGCCGCGGGCAAAATCGACTCCGACCAACTAAAGGCCGTCGAAATGAACGCGTGTCCCGGAGCCGGCGCCTGCGGTGGACAATTCACAGCCAACACCATGGCTATGGCGTGCGAGTTTCTCGGCATCTCGCCGATGCATCTATCGGGCGTGCCCGCGCTTTCTCCTGAGAAGAATGCAGCGTGCCGCGCCGCCGGAGCGATGGTACTGGAGCTGGCAAAGAAAGATCTACGTCCCTCGAAAATCATCACCCGCGCATCGCTTGAAAATGCCATTGCCAGCGTAGCTGCTTCCGGCGGCTCGACGAACGCGGTGCTCCATCTGATTGCGATCGCACACGAGGCGGGAATCGATCTCACTGTCGATGATTTCGATCGCATCAGCCGCAAGACTCCGCTGCTCGCAGATATGAAGCCCGGAGGCCGCTATGTCGCCACGGATTATCAGGCGGCTGGGGGCAGTCGTCTGCTGGCGCAGCGCATGCTCGCTGGAAATCTACTCGACGGCAGCCAGATGAATGTTTCCGGACGCACGTTGGCGGAAGAAGCCGCGCTCGCCAAGGAGTTGCCTGGCCAGAAAGTGATTCATGCGATCGACAATCCGCTGAAATCCACTGGCGGACTCGTCATTCTCAAAGGCAATATAGCTCCCGAAGGCTGCGTCATTAAAGTTGCCGGACACGAGCGATTGACTCACAGCGGACCCGCCCGCGTTTTCGAAAATGAAGAAGCGGCGTTTCACGCGGTGGAAGCACGCACTCTAAAACCCAATGACGTCGTAGTCATTCGCAATGAAGGCCCGAGAGGTGGACCGGGTATGCGTGAAATGCTCCAGGTCACGGCCGCGATCGCTGGTATTCCAGAATTGAGCGACACAGTTGCCCTGCTGACGGATGGACGTTTCTCCGGCGCCACACGCGGTTTGATGGCCGGCCATGTCTCGCCGGAAGCCGCTCTGGGCGGACCAATTGCCGCGCTGCGGGATGGCGACACCATTGTGTTCGATATTCCCAAACGTGAATTGCGCGTGGAACTGACCGAACAGGAACTCGTCGCACGCATGAAGGAGTGGAAAGCTCCAGCGCCGAATTCTCCTCGCGGAGTGTTTCGGAAATATGCCGAGAGCGTTTCTTCTGCCTCTCGCGGAGCCGTCACGAATTATTGATGAAGAGGATGATCATGGATAAGCGTAAAAAAATAGGCGACACCCATCACAACTCTCCCGATACCGCCATTTACACCCAGCCGACGCCGCTGACCGGCGCAGAAACAGTGTGGGCAACGCTGGTCGGCGAAGGTGTGCGCGATGTCTTCGGCTATCCCGGCGGCGCGATTCTCCCGGTTTATGACGCCCTGCGGAAATTTCCCATCCGCCACATCCTGGTTCGTCACGAACAAGGCGCATCCCATATGGCCGACGGCTATGCGCGCGCTTCGGGTCGCGTGGGTGTCGCGATGGCTACATCCGGACCAGGCGCGACCAATCTTGTCACCGGTATTGCAACCGCCATGCTCGACTCAATCCCAATGGTCTGCATTACTGGCCAGGTTTCCAGCAAGGTGCTGGGCACCGACGCGTTTCAGGAAGTCGACATCACCGGTATCACACTTCCAATAACCAAACATAATTTTCTGGTGCGTCGCACGGAAGACATCGCTCCTGCTATTCGCGAAGCCTTTCGCATTGCGCAGTCCGGACGACCTGGGCCTGTGCTGGTTGACATTACCAAAGACGCTCAGCAAAACACCGCCGTCTTCGACTTTGCCGCCGCCGCGCCGCAACCTTACCGTCCGCATCCCATGCTTTCTGCGGATTCAGCCTCCATCCGCGAAGCATTGGAGCTGCTGCGCACCGCGAAGCGTCCGGTCATTTTGGCCGGCCAGGGCATTTTGCATTCCGGAGCCATGGAGCAGATCCGAACCTTTGCGGAACGCACTCAAATTCCCGTGGCCTGTACGCTGCTGGGCCTCACAGCCTTCCCCGCCTCGCATCCGTTGAATCTTGGCATGATGGGCATGCATGGTGAAAGCTGGGTCAACCACGCAATCCAGCAAGCCGATTTATTGATCGCGTGCGGCATGCGCTTTGACGATCGCGTTACCGGCTCGCTGTCAACCTATGCGCCGAACGCAAAGAAGATTCACATCGAAATCGATCCGGCAGAGATCAACAAAAATGTTCGCGTGGATGTTGGCCTGATCGGCGACTTGAAAGAAATTCTGGAAACTTTGTTGCCGCGCCTGCCGGGTCGCGACGGAGCCGCGTGGCTGCACGCAATTTCCGATATGAAGGGTGATGCTTCCGTTCACGACATTCAGCAACTGCCTGACAACGGACATTTATATGCCGCGCACGTCATCAACGATATCTGGCGCGTCACCAACGGAAATGCAATTGTGGTCACCGATGTCGGCCAGCACCAGATGTGGGAAGCGCAGTATTACAAGCATGACAGTCCGCGTTCGCTGATCACCTCGGGCGGCCTCGGAACCATGGGTTTTGCGCTTCCAGCAGCCATCGGAGCCAAGATCGCCTGCCCTGAAAAAGAAGTTTGGGTGATTGCCGGGGATGGCGGTTTTCAAATGACAAGTCCCGAACTTGCAACCATTGTGCAGGAACAATTAAAGATCAACATCGCCATCGTCAACAACGGCTATCTCGGAATGGTGCGGCAGTGGCAGGAGACCTTTTATGAGAAAAATTACGAATGCACGCCGCTAATTAGTCCTGACTTCGTCAAGCTAGCCGACGCGCATGGTATTCGTGGCGCGCACGTGAACAGCCGCGCCGACGTCATCCCCACGGTCGAAGCTGCGCGCCAGCATGCCGGCGCTTTCCTCATCGACTTCCACGTGGAACAAGAGGATTCTGTCTACCCCATGATTGCGCCCGGCGCCGCGCTGCATGAAATGATTCGACGTCCGAAGAAACATAATCCGCTGGTCGAAACGGCGACGGAAGACTAGGAGCCCGAACCCATGTTGCATACCTTTGTAGCGCTGGTCGAGGACAAAACCGGGTTGCTGGCGCGCGTGGCCTCGCTATTTCGGCGACTGAACGTCAACATCATTTCACTCACCGTCGGCGGCACTGAGACTGTCGGCGTTTCGCGGACCACCATCGTCGCCGAAGCCGCGGAGGATCGCGCGCCGCGCATCATGGCATCTCTCTACAAACTGGAAGGAGTGCTCGACGTCGACGACGTGGGTCGCCATTCGGCAGTCATCCGCGAACTCGCGATGTTGAAAATCGCCGCCGATCAGAACACTCGCTCCGATCTATTTCAACTGGCGGAGGTCTTTCGTGCCCGCGTGGTCGATCTGGCTCCGGAATCGTTGATGCTGGAAATTACAGGCAGCGCCGGTAAAATTGAAGGGCTGATCCAAATCCTTGTCCAGGGAAACTACCGTATCCTTGAAATGGCGCGTACCGGACGCATGGCTATGCGGCGTGGACATCACGCCAGTCGCGTGCTGGAAGAACTCGGCGATACAACCCCGCGCATTGATCTAAAAACTCTTTCAGCCGCTTCCAGACACGAAGCCCCCGATCTGCTCGAAGACGAAAATCACGCATAACTTACCCACACGGAGAGAAACGATATGGCGAAAACCTACCACGACGAAGATGCAGACCTGACATTGATCCGGCAGAAGAAGGTGGCCATTATCGGCTACGGCTCCCAGGGCCATGCGCACGCGCTCAACCTGAAAGACTCAGGCGTTGAAGTTCGCATTGGTTTGCCGGAAGGCAGCAAATCCAAAGCCCGCGCTGAAAAAGTCGGCCTGCAGGTGATGACCACAGCCGATGCAGCGAAATGGGCAGACGTTATTATGGTGTTGACTCCGGACCAGACGCAGGGAAAAATCTACGCCGACTCCATTGCGCCCTATATGACGGCGGGCAAAACTCTCATGTTTGCCCATGGTTTTAACATCCGCTATGACACCATTCACCCACCCGCGACGGTCGACGTCAGCATGGTCGCGCCCAAAGCTCCGGGCCATCGTGTCCGTGAAGTCTTTGTCGAGGGGGGTGGTACCCCAGGCTTGGTTGCCATCCAGCAGGATGCCAGCGGACAAGCGCTCGCATTGGCGCTCTCCTATGCAAAGGGCATTGGCTGCACCCGCGCCGGCGTGATTGAAACCACGTTCAAGGAAGAAACCGAGACTGATTTGTTCGGCGAGCAGGCCGTACTATGCGGTGGCGTCAGTGCGCTGATCAAGGCTGGCTTTGAAACGCTGACCGCAGCCGGTTATCAGCCTGAAGTTGCTTATTTCGAGTGCATGCATGAGCTGAAGCTGATCGTCGACCTGATCTATCGCGGCGGATTGGCCTATATGCGTCATTCCATTTCCGACACCGCGGAATATGGCGACTACACTGCCGGACCCCGTATCGTGACCGATCAAACCCGCGCCGTGATGAAGCAGTTGCTGGCGGAAATCCAGGATGGAACCTTTGCGAAGAATTGGTTGAACGAGAACGCAACCGGTCGCAAATGGTTTGAGGAGCAGCGCCGTAAAGAAGCGCAGCATTCGATTGAAAAAACGGGTGCTCCGCTGCGCGCAGCGATGCCTTTCCTCGATCCCGTCACGGTGAAAGACGGCGCCGTTCAGTCCGCGGAAAAGCCCGTGCCTGCAACCGTGGGCGCGTAGCTCGACTGTTTTCTTTTCCATGAATCGATGAAGCGTGCTACTCTACAGCGCGCTTCATCGGGTTTCCCTCTATTGCGCCACACAACTCGAATTTTCATTCCATCGCAACATGGCATTTGTAACCTACAGTGATCTATTCTGTGAGCTACCGTTATGGCCACTCCGACGCAATCGATCGCTTTACCTACGGATTTGCCCCTCGGGGTTTCCGTTCTCCGCACTTCAGAGCCTGAGGTTCTGGAGGCGCTGCGCCGTGTCCGCCAACTCGACGGCTTGACCGACGCGGAATATCTTTGGCTGATCCAGCACAGTTGGGAGTTCACCGCTCCGGCGGGAACGCGCATCTTCAACGATGGCGATCTCGCCACCCATATGATGATCCTGCTTGCCGGAGAAATTCAGGTGCGCCGGCAACATGCCGCGCGTGGCAGCCTTTTTATCGGGCGATCCGGCCAGATCACGGGAGTGCTTCCCTTCTCCCGCATGAAGACTGCAGGCGGCAGCGGATACGTTTCTGAACCGGTGTGGGCACTGCAGGTTCCCCGCGACCTGTTCCCAGAGATGCTGGTGGCCATTCCGTCCATGGGACAGCGCTGCGTGTCGATCCTGTTGGATCGCGTTCGCGAAGTCACTCGATTGGAGCAGCAGTCAGAAAAACTAAGCGCCCTGGGAAAGCTGGCGGCAAATCTTGCGCATGAGTTGAACAATCCCGCCAGCGCCGCGCAAAGGGCCAGCAGCAATTTGATGGAAGAACTGCGCGCGTACGGGAAGGTCAGCTTCGAGGCGGGACGGCTGTGCCTGACGAATGAGCAGGAAGAACGCTACATGAAGTGGAACCAGGAGATTCGCTGCGCCATTGAAGGTCGAACCAAGCCGCAGAATCCAATTGACGCGGGCGCGCTGGAAGAGCGACTGAATCGTTGGCTTGAACCGCGCAAGCTGTCCAACCCCTGGACCATGGCTCCCGTTTTTGCCGAGGCGGGGGTCGAGCCGGAAGAACTGGCGGTACTCGATACATTTCTCAATCTGGAAGCTGCCAACGTTGCGTTGACGCATTTCGCATCCACCCTGCGCGCCGAAAGCATGACGGGTGCTGTGCTCGAATCGACAGCAAGAATTTTCGACCTGATTCGCGCCATCCAGCAATACTCCCACATGGACCAGGCACCGCTGCAGGATATCGACCTGGCGCAGTCGCTCGAGAATACGCTGACCATGCTGCATTACAGAATGAACAACGTAAACGTCGTGCGTGAGTACGATCCCGATCTTCCCCGCATAGCGGCCAACGGAAGCGAGTTGAATCAAATCTGGATGGCGCTGCTGGAGAACGCTCTGGACGCGATGCACGATAGTGGCACAATCCGCGTCACGACCCAAAATGCCGGGGACATGGTTCGCGTTGAAATCTGGGACGACGGTCCAGGCATCCCGCCGGAACTGCACAATCGAATTTTTGAGCCGTTTTTTACGACCAAGCCGCCGGGGAAAGGTGCTGGATTGAGCCTCGATACGGTCAATCGAATTCTGAGTCGCTATCGAGGATTTATCAACTTGGAATCAAAGCCTGGATCCACTTGTTTCCAGATCAGAATTCCGTGGCAACAGGCCGGCGCCTACTAAACTGCGCGAATCAGATTACTTTTCGACCTCAACGCCTCGCCAGAAGGCGACATGATTTTTGATAGCGCGTGCGGCCGGTTTAGGGTCGGGATAATACCAGGCTGCATCCGAATTTTCCTGGCCGTCCACCAGGATGGTGTAGTACCGCGCCTGCCCTTTCCAGGGACATGTTGAAATTGTCGAACTGGAGCGAAAGAACTCGCGATCGATCGAGTCATGCGGGAAATAGACATTCCCTTCAACCAGTTGCGTTTTCTCACTTTCAGCTAATACTTTGCCGTTCCAGACTGCTTTCGCCATATATTCGCCAACAGCTCCTTCCTCTACAACAATATCAGATACGCCGGTTCAGCGTGCCAGTCGACACTTACCTCATCGCGAAAACGTGAAAGAGGACGCACCAGAGCGCGCCCTCTTCACAAACTGCAATTCAGTCTCAGCAGCCTTAGCGGATACAGAAATTACATGGAGCTCGCGCTGCCGGACTTCTTCACGGAATCAATGTGAATGCTGTTGTTCGTGGAGTCCACCGTTGCGACCACCTTCACCTTGTCGCCGTAGTAGTCCTGCACAGCATCGGTGTTGTCTATGGCCCAAACCTTGTTCTTCGAGTCGACAAATACCGCTTTTTGTCCTGACTTGACACAACTCTTCACACATTCCGGTGTGTGCATGGAAGCACCACATTTGGAATCTCCGATCCAGCCATTGAGTTTATGGGTCTTAGCTGTCTGTGCGCCGGCGAGGGTTGTCAGACTTGCGAGAGCGAATGCAAATGCGATGCGTTTCATTGTTGGGTCCTCAAAATCTTTCTTCCCCTTCGGGAGGGTACATTTGCAACCAAATCAGTTGTACGGGATCGTTGGAGCGAATGGCAAACGTCTGTGCCGTACTGCAAAAGTTGAATGGCCCTGTTTTCCGCAGAAACATAGCCGAGATCGTTGAGCCCATCATTTCGCGCGATCCTGAACCATCTTGAGCCTGGCGTTGAACCTATCCCGAGCCATGGGATATTTCTCGATCATCTGCGCTGTTTGGCGCATGAACGGGAACCCTGTTTTCGATAAATAAGTTTCTCGAAACGCATAAAACTTAGCGAAGATGAGGATTCCTTCGCCATTTGACTCAAGGTAGAGATCCGACTTGACCGCACCATGAATGACAAGCGATGCCGCCATCTCCCAATAGCTGATCGCCTGGCGGAAATAGGCATTCTCCTGACTCCCACCGCTTTGCAGTAACGCGAGAAATTCCTCCGGCGTTTTGGGATTGAATTCAAACACCACCCAATGCCGCGCCTTGCGCAACACGTCCTCCCGACGAAGGTCGTACAACTTCAGAATGATTTCGGCATCGTGGTGCGTGGCAATCTGACTTTCCATTCCACTTCACTTTCCTTGTTCGTCGGTTGTATGGAGCGTGTTGAATCGCGGTTGTGACGCCCGGCATGTGGTATCAGGCGACGGTTGTGGCCGCAGCCTCGACCGGTTTTTCTTCCAGCTCTCGCGCATCGCCGATGCGCTCTTCGTAATGGCAAATTACCTTTTCGGCGGAGGCTGCGGGCTTATCGTCCTGGCCTTTCTTGCCGCGCCCCTTGCCGCGTTTCTCTTCCGCTGCAGTCTGTTTTTCGTTGTTTGGACAAACAAGATAGACGCCCGATTTCAGCGACTTCTCCAGCAGGTACGGACTGCCGCATTCCGGACACGTCTGCGGAACCGGCTTGAGGTTGGAGGTGAAATCGCACTTGGGATAATTCGTGCATCCGTAGAACAAGTTGCCTCGGCGCGCCTTGCGCTCCGCAATATCTCCGGTGCCGCAAGTCGGACACTTCACTCCCGTCAAATTCTGCTTGATGTACTTGCACTTTGGATAACCGCTGCAACTGACAAATTCGCCATATTGCCCGTTCCGCAACACCAGTTGCATACCGCATTTCGGACAGGTCTCATCCAGCGGCACCGGAGGCTTCTGCTGCTGCTTGTGGGTCAGCTTGCGGATCGTCTTGCAGGGCGGATCCTCGTTGTATCCCGGACACGCCATGAACTGTCCGAACGGTCCGTTGCGCAGAATCATCACTCGTCCGCAGTTCTCGCAGAACTCTTCCTCTGCCTCCGCCCCTTGAGCTTCCGCAGCCTGCAGGTTGGGTTTCCCTTCGTAATTTTCGCGGGTAAATTTGCAGCTTACCTGTTCCACCACCAGCTTGCGGTCAGACGCCGCAACTTCCGCTAATCCAGCCTCGAGTTCTTTTCTATTTTTTGCCGTAACAGCAGCAGGCGCGACTCCGGTGCCGCCCGTAGTTTTTACGGTCACCGGATAATCGAGCTTGTCCTCAATTTTCTTGATCGCCTTCTTCGAATCTTTCTCCCACGCGGAGCTGGCAATCGTGACCGGCTTCTTCTTGTCATAAGCCGAGCACGCATAGAACGAACCGAACTTGCCCCACTTCAGCACCAGCGGCGCGCCGCACTCCGGACATTTTTCCGTCGTCGGCTGTTCCATCCGCTTAACGTCTTCCATGTTCTTATCGGCGACTTTCAATTCTTCCTGGAAATATCCATAGAAGGCGCGCAGCAAATCCGTCCACTTTTCTGTGCCGTCTTCAACCGCATCCAACTCCACTTCCAGATTGGCCGTATACGCAGGATCGAAGATGTACGGAAAATTCTTCACTAACAGATCGTTCACTACCTGCCCGAGCTCGGTCGGATAAAACTTGCCCGATCCCTTCGGCGGAACTTTGACCGCATATTCGCGATCCTGAATCGTGCTGATGATTGAAGCATAGGTTGAAGGGCGGCCAATCCCCCGCTCCTCCAACTCTTTCACCAGCGAAGCCTCGTTGAAACGCGGCGGCGGTTCGGTGAAATGCTGTTCCGGCTTTAGCTGCTTCAGATTCAGCGCCTGCCCATCGTTCAGCTCCGGCAACCGATTGCTCAACGCCTCATCGTCGGCATCCTTCGTGTCTTTAGCTTCTTCGTAGATTTTTAGAAAACCGTCAAACTTCAAAACCGATCCCGTAACGCGATAGTCATAATTGCGGTCGGCCTTGGCAACGATGTCCACTGTCGTCTGATCGAAAACAGCTTGCACCATTTGCGATGCGACAAAGCGCTGCCAGATCAGCTTGTACAGTTTGTACTGCTCATCGCTCAGATAACGCTTGATCTCATCCGGCGCCAGTTCCACGTTGGTGGGACGAATCGCTTCATGTGCATCCTGTGCATCCTTCTTGCCTTTGAATACATTCGGGCTCGCAGGCAGATATTTTTCGCCCAGCTTTTTCCCGATGTACGCGCGCGCATCTTGAATTGCATCTGGCGACACCCGCACGGAATCCGTTCGCATATAGGTAATCAGGCCCACGGTGCCCTGACTGCCCACTTCCACACCTTCATATAGGCGCTGCGCCACCCCCATCGTGCGTCGCACATTGAAGCCGAGCTTCCGCGACGCATCCTGCTGCAGTTTGCTGGTGATGAACGGGGCCGTCGGATTCTGACGACGCTCTTTCTTTTCTACTGAGCGAACTTTCCAGTCCGCCGTCTTCAGCGCAGCGACAATGGCATCGGTCTCCGCCTGGTTCGGTAGCGAAGGCGCATTTACCGTTTCCACGGTGGCCCGCTTGCCGTCGATGCCCATAAATCGCGCAGTGAATTCCTGGCCCTCTTTGCTGCCGCTCAACACTGGCGTCAGTTGTGCATCCAGCGTCCAATACTCAACCGGCTGAAACGCTTTGATCAGCCGCTCGCGCTCCACAATCAAACGCACCGCTACGGTCTGCACTCGACCCGCAGATAATCCCCGCCGAACCTTGTCCCACAAAAGAGGGGATATTTGATAACCCACGATGCGATCCAGCACCCGCCGCGTCTGCTGTGCATCCACCAGGCGCGCATCGATCTGGCCGGCATGTTGAAACGCGGCCTTCACTGCCTTCTGCGTAATCTCGTTGAACGTCACTCGCTGAATCGTCGCCTTATTGCGCAACTGCGGCTTCAGTTGTTGCTCCAGATGCCATGCGATCGCTTCGCCTTCGCGATCCGGGTCAGGCGCCAGGTATACAGCGTCAGCAGACGATGCCAGCTTCTTCAACCGGTCGACAACTTTTTCTTTTCCAGGCATCACAATCAGCTCGGGCTCAAAGGTGCCGTTTTCCAGTTCGACGCCAATCTTGCTTTTCGGTAGATCCATGATGTGGCCGAGCGAGGCCTCCACTATAAAATCTTTGCCGAGATATTTGTTAATCGTCTTCGCTTTTGCAGGCGACTCGACGATGACTAATGACTTTGCCATTCAGTTACGCTTTCCTCTTCAGGTACAGACTGTCTTTACGAGTTATTCAAAAGACGCGTTCCAGCCAATTAGGTAACAAGTGCGAAACTACCACGGTTTCGCGTGTCGAATCCAATACGGCGATCTGGGTGCCCCACGTCTCGGGTTTGAAACGTGGGTTTTCTAACGGTTCGAGCACGATACGGACACCACCTAAAATGTCCTCACGTAATTTTTGCCCGGCATGGCGCGAACGCGTCCTGCCAGTTCCAATTCAAAAAGCGCAGTGAAAATTTCCGATGAGCTCAATTTTCCTTCCAGCTTTTCCACCAGTTCATCCAACTGCAATGCCTGGTCGGGGCGGAGTGCATCGAACACTTGCGCCTGGTCTTCCGGCAGGTCAGGCAAATTCGGCTTGCTGAATAACGATGCATCAGACCCATCGGAGGATGCAATTCCCTGTCGCTCCTCCACCTCCAGACGGATTTCCGTCGGCAACTCTTCCCATACATCCTCCCAGGTCGCCACCAGCTTAGCGCCCTGTTTAATCAGCGTATTCGGCCCCCAGGAATTTTTCGATGTAACGTTCCCTGGAACCGCGAACACTTCGCGATTCTGCTCCAGCGCACAACGGGCGGTGATTCGCGTTCCGCTGTTCTCGCTGGCCTCGATCACCAGCACTCCCACACTCATTCCACTCAGAATCCGGTTGCGAATAGGAAAGTTCTGTGGCGCTGGAAACGTTCCCATAGGGTATTCGCTGATGATCGTTCCCCCGCCTTCAAGAATCTGCTCGGCGAGCCGCTTGTTCTCCTTGGGATAAATGACATCGATGCCTGTTCCCCAAACGGCTACGGTTCTGCCTCGCGCCTCGAGTGCTCCGCGATGGGCAGCCGTATCCACACCCCGCGCCATTCCGCTCAAAATGATCAGCCCGTGTGCCGCCAGATCGCGAGACAACATCTCGGCCATGCCGGTTCCATACGGGGTCGGATGGCGCGTGCCTACAACCGCAATTCCCGCTTGAGCCAGCAGTGTCTTGTCACCGCGCAGCCATAATAATGTTGGCGGATCGAAAATCTCTCGCAGCCGCTCGGGATACTCCTCGTCCGCCGGGGTGACTAGCGTTCCCCCGCCCTGCTGCACGAGAGCCCATTCTTTCTCCGCTTCGGCGAGCGATTTTCCCGATGCAATCGATTGCGCGGAAACTGCGGGTAATCGCAAACCTTCCAACTGAGTCAGCGGCAGACCCAGCACACCTTGCGCCGTACCAGTGGCGTTTACCGCGCGCCAGATGCGCGTCGGCCCCAGACCGCCGGTCATGGTCAATGCTAGCCACGCCAGACGCTCACCTGCCAGTGCCTGCGGCGGAGCGACAGTTACAGCGCCGGCCTGCGCGCCGTCAGCGGATTGTGCGGGACTTTTCATCTTCAACTTATATATAGGAGACAACATTTCCGCGAAACAACCGTCCCGCTCGAAAAATTGGCTCGATGTTGCGAGAGCGTATTCGCGCCCGGCTCGAATGTCAAGCCGGGTCGATTCATCGGAATAAAAGTCACGAAGTCAACTTCACAGGCTTGCCTTCGGCGCAGGATTTGTAGATTGCCGTGATAATGCGCTCATCTCGCAGACCTTCTTCGCCATCCGTCTTTGGCCTTTTGTTATGCAAGATGCAATTGGAAAAATAATCCGCCTCGATGGCAAACTCTCGCGGCGACGGATTGTCGAAGGCGATATCGATCGGCTGTTTTCCCTGAGCCCTTCCAGATAAGCTCAATCCCTGATAGGCAAACGCAGGGTTCAGTTCCAACATGCCTTCTGCTCCAACGGCGCGCGCCCATCCGCCGATAAAATTGGTGCCGTAACTGCTCGCGCAGTGCGCAAGCACGCCACTCGGGAAGCGGAAGGTCCACACAACGTTTTCCTCCACTTCGGTGAACCTTCCATCCTGATCGATGACCGACGAATACGCTTCGACAGAAATCGGTTCTTCGCCGGTGAGATACCGCATCGCCTGGATGGAATAAATTCCCACATCCACCAATGGACCGCCGCCCGCCATTTTTTTATTCAGCCGCCATTCACCGGGGTGGATATTGAATCCGTTCGAGCTGCTCATGATCTGCAGCTTGCCTGCATAGCCCTGACGCAGCAATTCGATCGCTTTCAAGTTGGTCGGCTCATACTGGCAGCGATACGCAATCATTAGCTTGCGATCGGCCTGCTTGCAGGCAGCGATCATCTCTTCGCATTCCTTGACCGAATTTGCCATCGGCTTTTCGCACAGCACATGCTTGCCGGCTTTGGCAGCGCGAATTGTGTACTCGGCGTGCATGCCGTTTGGCAGAGCAATATAAACAGCATCGATAGCAGGATTGTCGTGAAGCGAACCATAATTCTGATAGTTGTAAATCGCGTTATGCGGAACGTCATATTGGTCCGCAATTCGTTCGGCCTTGTCGCGATGACCGCTAACCAGCGCCACGATTTTCGAATTCTTTGAGATCTTCACGCCAGGCATAAATTGGTTCATGGAAATGCGGCCGAGCCCGACGATACAGTAGCCAATTTTCCTTTCGCTCGTCGATGACGCGTTAGACGAATCATTTTCCGCTCGAGGCATCGCAATTTCGGCACGCATTGCTCCGGTGAACGCGTCGCCGGTAAAGGCGCCAAGCGCGACTGCAGAACCTGCCTGTTTAAGAAAATTACGTCGACTGGGATTCATGGATATACCTCACAGGTAAGAAGTCGATTGCAACATCAACAGAAGATACTTGCGGAAAACTGCATCCGCAGCCACTCTACTCGAGCCAGCGCAGCGGCGGCGCTTGCGGCAACACGCCAGTTTCTGAGGCATAGCGGAAGAATAGATTCATACCCGCAAGACAATCTTCATCCAGCACATAGTGGATATGGCTCGAGAGATAGCTGCGGATCGTGTCGGCAGGGACAGCGATGCGTGGTGCCCATTCTCGAACAAGGTCCTCAATGTGCGCCATGCCGTGATCGCGCGAGTGAAGAAAATCCTCCGTCACCTGATGCGCGCTCAACTTCGCCGCCTCGATTGCTTCTGGCCGAACCCCCCAAACCGCCGAAACCCAGGGCACACCGGTATGCTGCTTCCAGACGTGCCCAAGATCCAGGTACGCAAGCCGCTCGCCAGTACGGGCCAACCGTGCATCCTGATCCTCGAGCGCAAGCAACGCCGGATCGCCAATCAAGATAGCCGCATCGCATTTGTCCAGCATGGCGTCAAGATTCGGCGCAAAAGGGAGAAATTCTGGATCCGTGCAATGAAATTTGCGGAAAATGATTTGTGCGTAGGCGTTGGAAGTTCGCGAATCCGTATCGGCGGCCACGCGACGGACCGCGGCGATTCCGTCGGGATGCTTGACGACCAGAATGATCGAGCGGACCCGATCGAGCGAAGCTATCGTACAGCCGTGAAGAACAGCCAGCCCAGGTGTGGTTGCGTAAGCAGCGATCGGGATCAGTCCGATGTCGGCGCCGGAGCCGGCTAGCTCGGCTGCGCATTGCGAGGGCGTTGCGCTGTGAATCTGATAGCGTTCTGCAAGCCTCTCCATCTCAGGTGAATGTTCGAAATCCCACATCAGCGGAGCAGGATTCAGGAATCGAATGGCGGAAATGTGGAGGCGATGCGTCACCGATCAGTGTAGCAATCCAATGCGGCCGTCGTGGACACGCCGCGGAGAGCCACTACAGGCACGTGTTGTCCACGACCAAGCTACTCCACTGGCTGCACAGGCGTGTCCTGGCCGACCGCAGCAGTCAAGGTCATATTTGGTGCGATCTCTGCTTGCTTGCCATGCACGAACAGCGCAGTGATGCCAACGAACGGCACGAACGAAACAGACCGAACGGTTTTATATTTGTTCTGTCCCTCTTTGGTCTCCGTTCCGTCCAATGGGATCGCGTTTCCTGGCGTATCCAGCGAATGCACTGCAAAGGTGATTGTGCCCGGCTGCCCCACGGACCCGGCTCCATCCACCTGAATCACCGTCGCTGTCGCAGGCGTTCCCCTTTTTGCCACCACCACACCGTCCACTGTTAAATCCTGCGCCAGAGCCAACGGAATGGTGTCGCCAATCGCCAGCTTTTTTGAGGTCACGTCCGCCGTCACCACGAGCGGCACTTCTGCTCCCTTGGGAAGCACAAGGTTTACCGGCGATGTTGGTATACCTGGTTGCTGTGAAGCTTTCTCGGAGGCAACTGTCTGGCTGGTTGGCGTTTCTGGCAGGATGTATGACGCAGTCGCGATTTGGCTACGCATGAAGTAGGGCGCAATCGCAATCACCTGCAGATGAGTGGTGGATGTAATGTGGATGGGCCCAACGTAGCGCGTCGACTGCGCGGTCGGAGTCCATCCATCGGTGGTGAAATACATGATCGCCCCGCGAGTCTTGTCTTTCATTCGCAGCGTAATGGCAGATGGATAGGTTCCTGGCTTCATAGACAGTTTTGGCGTCGCAGCCATCGGCATGCCATACACGCCCGAATCGGAATTTTGCATCGCCTGCTGACTGGCTTGCATGGCCTG
>Ga0134126_10001581_pt1 | contig 29070 bp, 33 predicted proteins | sample KB31752_FD_96881 | JGI IMG/M metagenome (GOLD analysis project Ga0134126, IMG submission 96881) | Terrestrial soil microbial communities with excess Nitrogen fertilizer from Kellogg Biological Station, Michigan, USA - KB3-175-2 | ecosystem: Environmental > Terrestrial > Soil > Unclassified ... | reverse complement strand
CGACGAGTGGCAGATCGAGCTGCACGGGCGGCGCGTGATCTACCGCGTCGCCGGCAGCGGGCCGCCGATCGTGCTGATCCACGATGCTCAACTCCTCGAGCCACTGGCGCGCGGTCGCGCTGAGCCTGGCCAACGAATACACGGTGATCGCCCCCGACCTGATCGGTCACGGCGACTCGGCGGCGCCACGCGGCGACTACTCGCTCGGCGCGCACGCGGCGAGCATCCGCGACCTGCTCGCCGCGATCGGGATCGACCGCGCGAGCATCGTCGGGCACTCCCTCGGCGGCGGCGTTGCGATGCAGTTCTTCTACCAGTTCCCCCAGCGCGTCGAGCGGCTCGTGCTCGTCTCCAGCGGGGGGCTCGGACGCGAGGTCAAGCCGACGCTGCGCACCGCGGCGCTGCCGGGCATCTCGGCGCTGCTGGCGCTGACGATCCGCCCGCGCCTGCTGGGCGCGCTCGCCGGCACCGGAGCGAGGATGCGCACTCGCGGGATGGAGTCCGGCGTCTACCTGCAGGCCGTCGCCCGCGCGATGCGCCCGCTGCAGAACGCCGATGCGCGCGGAGCCTTCCTGCACACGCTGCGCGCGGTGATCGACATCCACGGGCAGCGCGTGAGCGCGACCGATCGGCTGTACCTGCTGGAGTCGCTGCCGACGATGATCGTCTGGGGCGAGCGCGACAACACGATCCCGCTGGCGCACGGGCGAAGCGCGCATGAGGCGATCCCGCACAGCTGGTTCCGCACGCTGCCCGCGGCGGCTCACTTTCCCCATCTGGATGACCCCGACGGCCTCTCGGACGTGCTGCGCGAGTTCATGCGCACGACCCAGCCCGGCGTGATCGAGGACGGCGACTGGGGCGCGATCCTGGCACGCCGGTCGCTGCCCTCCCGGCGGATCGGCACTGCCGCCTAGGGCGCGCGCGAACATGGTTCGACGTGCAGGCGGCCACCGGCCTGCCCGCCCTGATCGTCCTCTTGATCGTGATGAACTGGTTCTTCCACAAGGTCTACTGGACCGGATGGATCTCGAGCCACCACAAGCGCCGGCGCAGCCCTGCTCTCTGCCGACCCGGAGACCAACCAGCGCAGGATGCTGCTGGGGCTCGCGCTGCTGGGCTTCACCTCGGTCTACCGGGAGGGGTTCGAGATCGTGATCTTCCTGCAGAACCTGCGCCAGCTGTACGGCTCGAGCGTCGTGCTCGAGGGCGTCGCGATCGGGCTGCTGTTCACGACCGCCGCCGGCGTGCTCACGTTCGCCCTGCACCAGCGCCTTCCCTACAAGCGGCTGTTGATCATCACCGGCGTGATGCTGCTGTTCGTGCTCGTCGTCTCGGTCGGTGAGCAGGTCAACGAGATGCAGTTGGCCGGCTGGATCGGCACGAGCGAAATCACGTGGCTGCAGATCCCCGGCTGGATGGGAACGTGGTTCTCGCTGTTCAACAACTGGGAGACGTTCATCGGGCAGGCGCTGGCGCTGCTGCTCGTCGTCGGCTCCTACTTCGCCGCGCAGTACGTTCGCGTTTGGCGCCCGCGCAAGCGCGGTCTCGCCGCAGCCTCGATCGCCCACGCCCCGCCGGAGCGCCCTACCGAGCCCGCGGCACCCGCCGGCGCGCCCGCGCTCGGAACGCTCGCCTAGGGCAAGCGACGAGCCACGTCGCCCGGCGCGACGGTTGGATCGCACCGATCGCGGGTAGCACGCTTCCGTGCGGGGAGCGGGGATGCGCAGAGGCGGTCGGGGCTTGGCGAAGTCGTCCTGCCCGGCACCGCGCGCGCTCGCGAGCCGCTCGGCGCTCGGGCGATGGGGTGCGAGGATCGGCGCCGCGGGCGCACTGCTCGCCACGAGCGCGCTGATCGCGGCCCCGGCCGCGGTCGCCTCGCCGCCGACGAGCTTCGATCCAGCCGTGGAGGCGCAGAACTTCGCGATCACGCAGGAGCGCCAGACGATCTACGACACGCCGGAATACCAGGCGCAGCTGGCCGCCGACAGCGCGAGCAGCTTCACCGAAGCGCTCGCGACGCAGGCCGCCGACCCGGGCCGTTTCTTCACCAACAACCTCTGCTGGAACCGAGGCAACGGCTGCGCCGGCGACATCCGCCTGAACGACTGGGTCGCGGGCGGCCACGGCATCTCCGAGCCGGTGCTGTTCACGGCACGCGACGGCGCCACGCTGTCCGGGCGAGTCTGGGCCACCGTGGCCGGCCCGAGCAAACGTCCGGGGATCGTGATCACCGACGGCTCCGTGCAGGCCGACGAACAGATGTACTGGTACGCGGCGCAGACGCTCGCCAAGGACGGCTACGTCGTGCTCACGTTCGACCCCCAGGGGCAGGGACAGAGCGACACCTTCGGGGAGGCTCCCGACGAAGCCGAGGGCGTGCCGGCGCAGAGCGACGGGCGTCCCTTCTACGACGGCACCGAGGACGCGATCGACTTCCTGCTCTCCACGAAGAAGCACCCCTACGAGCCCGTGCCGAGCTGCGAAACCGGCACGAGCCACGCCGCCAAGCAGAACGAGCGCGTCGCGCAGGGCTTCGATGCCGCGTACAACCCCTACTGGACGCTCGTGAAGCGGTCGGGGATCGGGCTGGCCGGTCACTCCTACGGCGCCGCCGGGGTCTCCTACGTGGCGCAGTGGGACCCGCGCGTGAAGGCGGTCGTGGCGTGGGACAACCTCGGCGGCCCCGGCCCCGAAGCCGGATCGATACCGAGCCAGCAGGGCGGGTCGCCGCCGCGGTCGAGCACCCTCGGCGAGAAGCCGTGCCCGGCCGACCCGTCGCAGCGCACGACCGTCCCGATCACCAAGCCCGGCCTCGGCATGTCGGCCGACTACGGCCTGCCGCCGTTGCCGAACACGGCCCTGCCCGAACCGCTGGCGAAGTCGACGGAGTCGCTCGCCTACAGCCAGGCGGGCGTCGACAGCGGCGAGATCATCATCCGGGGCGGCTCGCACCTGGAGTTCAGCTTCATCCCCAACCAGGCCTTCGGAGCCTCGCTGCGTGGCCCCGACGAGGTCGCGTGGTACACCTCGGCGTGGTTCGACAAGTACGTGAAGGGCCAGGGCTCGGCGGACAAGCGACTGCTCACCAGCCGCTGGCGCGAAGACCCCGCGGAGGCGGCGATCGACCCCACCCACGACGGCAACGCCTTCTCGTTCTATTACCTGTCCCGCCTGGACATCCACCTGCGTGACGGCTCCGCCTGGGACTGCGAGAACCTGCGTGACGGCTGCGCCGGCATGGTCGCGACCAAGCGCGATCGCTACCCCGGCGAGTACTCCTACCTCAAGATCGACACGAGCGCGGACGCGAGTACGGGGCCCGGCGCAGGGCTGCCGTCAGATTAGCGGCGGCCGACGCCTTCGCGAACGCGGTCCGCTCTCGAACGAAAGCGTCCGCTTCGCCAGGCCTCACCTCACGGCGACGGGGCGTCAGCCCAACGCCGCAGCCGCGGCGGCGGCCGAGGGCTCAACGTCCGGTAGGCGGATCATGCGGAACGAGTTGAACAATCCGAGGAGACCCGCGAGGATCGGCACGAGCAGCGCGACCTGAAGGGCGAGATTCGTCGCGTCGGTGTTGATGCTGAGGAGTTCCTCCTGAACCTTCGGGGGCTCCTGGGCGAGCAGCTCGTTGAGCTGCGTGTTGCTTACGACCTGGGCGTCGTCCTCCAGCGTTTGGGCGATCTGGTGCTGCTGTGAGGACGGGATCACGGGACTCGCGTTCGTCATGTTCGTGAATGCGAGGGAGAGAGTCGCGAGTAAGACGCCACCGGCCACCGCCAGGCCAAAAGACAGCCCGAACGAGCCCGAGGCCGAGTTCACCCCCGCCGCCTCGCTGATCCGCTCCTCGTCTATGGGGGCGAGCGTGTAGTTGTTGAGCTGCGAAACGAGCAGGCCGAGCCCCGCGCCCGCGACCACCAGCGGGAGGACGAGGTACCAGCCCGAGTCCGCGTCGGGCACGATCGGGATGATCAGCGCCATGCCCAGCGTGCTGAGCGCGAACCCTGTTCTGATGATCTTGGCGGCGCGCCGGCTGCCGGACCTCCGCCCGGCCATGAGCGCCACGGCGAACATGGTCAGCGAGAGCGGGGCGAGCGACAGACCGGTCTGCATCGCACTGTACTCGAGCTTGATCTGCAGGAAGATCGGCAGCGCGATCATCGCCCCGCCCAGCACGATATTCTGCAGCGTCTGCGCCGAGACCCCGACCCTGAAGTGCGCAACCCGGAACAGATCGGGATCGAGCACGGTCGCCCGTGCTTCGCGATGTCGCCGCACTAGCCAGCGGGCGAGCGCCCAGAGCGCGAGCGCTCCGATCGTGATCAGCAGCACGACGTAGTCGCCGCCCTCCTGCCAAACCAGGATGCCCAGCACGACGCCGCCCATGCCCAAGACGGAAAGAACGGCGCCAACGGTGTCGAACCGTCGCTCTCCTGTGTAGGGAACGTCCTTGACCAGTCCGATCTGCGACAGCACCACCGCGATCACGAGGACCTCGAGCAGAAAGCCGACGCGCCAGGACAGGTAAGTGGTGAGCAGGCCACCGAGCAGCGGCCCGACCGCGGCGGCGATAGCGGCCGACGCTCCGACCAGAGCGTACGTCTTCTTCTGTGCAGTTCCCTCGAAGTTGCCATGGATGAGCGACTGCATTGCGGGCAGTAGGAGCGAGGCGCCGAGGCCGCCGATGATCGCCCAGAAAACGATGATCGCCGTGAGGCTCTGCGCGAGCGTCATCGCAAGAGCTCCGACCGCATATGCCAATAGACCCACCACGTACGCCCTCTTACGTCCAAAGAAGTCGCCGATCCGGCTGCTGATCAGGATGAACGCGGCAGAGATCAGGGCCTCAAGCGCGATCGCGCTCTGCACAGAGCTGACTGTTGTGTCGAGGTCCTTGACCACTGCCGTGATCGACACGTTCATCAGCGACGTGTCGACGACCAGCACGAACATGGCTGCTGCCAAGAGCAGCGACAACCGCGGGCTCCCAGAGGGCTCCTGAACGCTCACGGCAGCGCCCGTCATCTGATGTCGTGGGTATCCGCGCGGGCGCTCGTGATCATCCAATGCCCGAGTATGTCCGATCGAGGTTCCGCCCGGTCACGCCCACGCCAGGGCCGTGCCTCGCGTGAACGTGCTGCATGCCCGCGCCCTGAGACGAATATGCTCGACGAAGCGCACCCCGACTGAAATGGACGACGCATCGAAACTACGTGAGGAGACATCCGATGTTGCGAACGATGACGGACATGCCGGCTGGGACATTCGGCTTCGAGGCGGTCGGCGAGGTCGAGGACGACGACTGGGAGGAGACGGTCGAGCCAGTACTGCGCCGAGAGATCGCCGCGGGTCGCGACATCCGGCTGCTCTACCTGATTGGCCTCGATGCGAGCGAGGTTGAGAGCGACGCGATGAGTGCTGATACGGGCTTCCGCGCACGCCACGCCACGTCATTCAAGCGCGTGGCTGTTGTAAGCGACGAGGACTGGATGGGCCCTGCGATGCGTGCCCTCTCCTTTCTCGTACCGGGGAAGGCCAGGGCCTTCCGAGTCCGGGACCTCGCGGCAGCAAAGACCTGGCTCGCGGAGGACTAGCGGCGGACCGTCACGCCCGGGGGGATCGGCAGTCAAGTGCGTCCCAAGTCGAGTGCGATGACGCAGCGCGTAGGATGTACCGGCTTGGGCCCTTGAAGTGTCCAGGGCATGGGCGGCGAGCAGAATCACACCCTCGCGACCTCCAACTGCCCTCGCACTCACACGGTCAACACGGTCGCGGTCTCCGGCTTCACTGGTAACAGCCGAGCCAGCTGGCCCCCAACATTGACAACCTCCGGGTCGACAGATGTGCAAGCCGATCCGTGAGGCTGCCACGCAGCTCGGAAGCCGAAACCAAGTGGTACGAAACGGCCCAGCGCCCTCGGTGCGAGGGGCTGGGCCGGCAAACCAGTGCGTACTGGGTGGGAGCTCTAGCGCGACATCCTCGGGTCCACATAGAAGTTGCAGACCTCGAACGTGCTTTCCTTGCCGCCCCCCACGAAGGAGAGCCGCAGGCGCTGCCATTCAGTCGACTTGTTCGGCTGCAGGTTGATCGGCGAGGACAGCGTCCATTCCTTGTGGCTGTTGCCGTGGAACTTGTTGCTGCTCTTCGGCGTTTCCCACGTCTTAGTGCCTTCGTAGGCGATGTACGTGTTGACTCCGTCGCCGCCGTTGGCGTTCCGAACCAGCGTGCGAGCCATCGGGTATTCGTGGTTGACGCAGATCGTCGGGCTGACGGCTTCGCCGCCGCTCGGGATGCTGAGCGCCTGGGTGGTGCTGCCGTCGGGCAGGGTCGTCGTGACGATCGTCGCGCCGCCGCGGAGCACCCAACCTTCGCCGTTGAAGCCGCCTCCCACGCTCTGGCCGGGCAGCAGCGTGTAGAAGTGGTTGTCCTTGGCGGACAGGAACGGCTGGCTGAGTTCCGGGGCCGAGCACATCGACGTGTCGATCGCGCCGGCCCCGCCCGGAGGCGGCGGTGGCGTGTCGTCGGCCTGCGCCGGGATGCTGGTTGCGCCGAGGACGAGGAGTCCGAGGCACAGGGTGAGGCTGAAACGGCTGAAAAGGCACTTCATGACTAGTACGCACCTTCCTTGGTGTGCACTGGCGGCCGAGCTATCTCACGTGCGTGAGACCTCTAGCTTTGCGTCCCCGGCTCGCGCCGGGTTTGCCCTTTTCAGTATCGGTTGACGCCTTCAACATCGGCCAGCTTCGTAGCTCCTGCACCCGAACTCCACCGATCTGGACAAAAGGACCACACGGATGTCGTCCTTTTGGGACGACGCGCCGCCGGATGTTGAGCGTCGGCGCCGGCCAGCATTCGCCGGCGCCCTAATACGCCCGCGCGAATGGGCCGATATCTACGGGGATGCTCGACCCCAACCTGGAGGAGCAGGAGCTCCTCGCGGATACCTTCCAGCGCGACCACTCGGGGCTTACGCGCGCCGAGCTGGTCGCCGCGTGGCTCGATACGGCGGGCTTCCTGCTGGCAGTGGCCGTGCTCGTTCTGATCCGCCCGCCGCACGGCTTCTCGCTCGCCGCCACCCTGGCGTCATCCGCGGTCCTGGTCGTGGCCGCCCGCGTGGAGTTCGACACGCCCTTCGGCTACACCGTCCCGGTGCAGCTCGGCTTCGTTCCGCTCCTGTTCTCCGCGCCAGTGGCGGTCGTGCCGCTGGTCGTGGCGGTCGCACTCGCGATCGCACGGCTGCCCGAGGTGCTCGTAGGCGAGGTGCAGCCGAGCAGGCTGCTGCAGACAGCCGGTAACTCCTGGTTCGCCGTCGGCCCCGCCGCCGTTTTCGCGCTCACGGGCGTGGAGCCCGAGAACGCCGGAGCTGGCCTCCTGCTGGCCGCTCTCGCGGCGCAGTTCGGAGCCGACTTCGCGATCTCGTCGCTGCGCTTCTCGACGTCGCGCGGCGCGCGGCTGCGCTCACAGCTGCGGGATGCTTGGGTCTATGGCGTCGATGCCGCGCTCACCGGCGTGGCGCTCGTCGTCGCCGAGAGCACGCACGACCACCCACTGGTGCCGCTCGCGCTGCTGCCGCTGCTCGGGCTGATCGCCCTGTTCGCGAAGGAGCGCCACGAGCGCCTCGCCAGCCTGATCGAGCTGAACAACGCCTACCGGGGCACTGCCCTCGTGCTTGGCGACGTGGTCGAGGCGGACGACGGCTATACCGGCGAGCACTGCAAGAGCGTCGTGGCGCTCGCACTCGAAGTCGGTGCTGCGATGGGGCTGAACGCGGAGCAGCGCAGGAACCTCGAGTTCGCCGCATTGCTGCACGACGTCGGCAAGATCGCGATCCCCAAGGAGATCGTAAACAAGCCCGGCAAGCTCAACCCGGAAGAGTGGACCCTGATCCAGACCCACACGACCGAGGGTCAGAAGATGCTCGACCGCGTCGGAGGCTTCATGCACGACGTGGGGATAATCGTGCGCTCACACCACGAGCGCTGGGACGGCAAGGGCTATCCCGACTCGCTGGCTGGCGAAGACATCCCGCTGGAAGCACGCATCATCACGTGCTGCGACTCTTGGAACGCCATGCGCACCAACCGCTCGTACCGTAAGGCACTGCCACCGGCTGTGGCGCTTGCGGAGATGCGAGCGAACAGCGGCACGCAGTTCGACCCGCGGGTCGTCAGCGCGCTTCTGCGCGTGGTCGAGGAGTCGGGCGAGCTCGTCGAAGCCGACACGAGCCCCGCCGCTGCTACCTCGGCGCAGGACCAGGCGGCGGAGCGACCTGACGTGACTGTCGGGTAGTAGCTCAGGCCCGGGCGCGGGCCTTCGACCACTCGGCCTTGTGCTCGCGCTTGGCCGCCTGGTAGTCGATGAGCGCCTGCGGCGAGTCGACGTCGCCGAGCGTGGGGTGGGGCGGGACGAGCGCCTTCGCGACCTCCAACCCGTAGCGCTTGGCGAGCACGGCGCCGAGCGACTTGACCTTCATCTCGCCGAAGCCCGGGAGCGCTTCGATGTTGGCGCGCAGGGCCGCGCCGTCGGCAGCGTCGGTCCACACGCGTGCGGCGTCGCCGCCGTGGTTGTCGCGCACGAACGCGGCCAGCGCCTGCACACGTTCGGCCATTTTCCCCGGAAAGCGGTGAATCGCCGGTTTCTCGCGGAAGACCGGCTCGAGGTCGGCGACGGCGAGCTTGCCGGCGTCGAGCGTGCCGATCCGTTCGCGCAGTCGCAGCGGGCCCAAGAACGCCTGCTGAACCGTGACCTGCTGATCGAGCGCGAAGCCGATCAGCAGCGCCATCGGATCGCTCGCGATCAGCTCATTCGCCGCCTCGGAGTCGGTGAAGTACAGGCGATCCAGCACCGAGTCGATCTTACTGCGAGCTAACTTGTCGTCAGTGTCGGACAACGCTGAGCTCGTGCGTGCCTGGCAGGCCGCGGCCAACGATGGCCGCTTGGAGGATCTGTTGGCGCTCACTCATCGACGGTTCGAGATGACCGAAGCGAGCGCGCTGCCGGGCGCCGCCCGCATCATTGGCCGCGAGGGGCTGAGAAGGTACTGCTACGGCTGGGCAAAAATCTGGTCGGACGCGGAGTGGCGCGAGCAGGAGCTGATCGAGCTCCCGCGGAACCAGATTGCGCTCGACGCGACGCTGCGTCTGAGAGGGCTGCGGAGCTCGATCTGGGTCGAGCATCGCTGGTGGTACCTGTTCGAGATCCGCGATGGCCTGATTCTGCGTAACGACGGCTTTCAGACGAAAGAGGAACTGCTCGAGCAGGCGCGCTGACGGCGCAGCCCCCGCCCGCATGGCGGCTGCGTCGAACTCGGGCTCGCCAAGAACGATCGCCCGTCTCGGTCGGAGGGACCGCGGGGATGCGGCGCTTGCGCGGCGTCAGCTGCACGATCGGGATCACCCGCCCGGCCTGCGCCGCCTGCTCGCGGTAGCGCGCGTACTCGGGGAAGACACGGTCGGCGAGCTCCCACAGACGCTGGCGCTCGGCCTCGTCCTCGACGACCTCGGCCCGAAACGGCAGACCGCCGTAGACGACGTCGGGATGCTTGCGCAGGTTGTGGTACCAGGCCGGATGATGCGGCCATCCGCGCTTGGACGCGACGATCGTGACCCGCTCGCCGTCGTGGAAGTAGAGCGTGGCGTTCCGGCGCGGCCGACCGGTGCGCGCACCGCGCGACTCGAGCAGCGCCGAGGCGAGCGGACCGGCGGTGCTGAGGCGACCGCCCGTCAGCTTCAGCAGGTGCGGGTCGAGCTTCCAGGCGACGTGGATCGAGAACCACGCGCCCAGCTTCGTGGACGAGAGCCGGGCCACGGCCAGATACAGGCGACCCCGCCGCTTGTACGGGTCGACGTGTCGCAGGTGAGGCGTGCCGGCCATGGCTGGCGTGATCGTATGCGTCCCTAGCGCTCGTCCGGTGGGCGCTCGTGTCGCTCCTGGGGCGGACGACCGCTGCCGAGCGTCATCGCCATGCCGATGACGAGCACCACCAGGACGAGCCCGATCACCACGGCGACGAGTCCACGCACCCCGCTGTTGCCCACGATGCTCACGCCGGCCACGACGACGAACACTCCCACCATCGCCGGCAGCCCGAGCACCTGCGGCCCGAACGCGAAGTGCAGCGCCCAGACGAGCAGCGCGATCAGTCCGACGTAGATCGCAACACCGCCCACCGCTTCCAGCAGTTCGATCACAGTCGGACAGTAGCGCCGCGACGGGGTGCCCCGTGCACGGCGGCCGGGCGGAAACGCTCGCTCAGGCCGGGACGGGTGCGAGCACCGCGTCGAGCAGCCCGGGAAAGCGCTCGTCGAGGTCGGCTCGGCGCAGCGAGTTCAGGCGTGAGGTGCCCAGCTGCTGCTGCTCGATCACGCCCGCCTCGCGCAGCACGCGGAAGTGGTGCGTGCACGTCGACTTGGTCACCTTCAGGTCGAATCCGCCGCACGCACGCGGCTCGGGATCGGCGGCGAGCTCGCGCACGATCTGCAGCCGCTGCGGGTCGCTCAGCGCGTGCAGAACGGTTGCCAGGTCCAGCTCGGCTGTCGCCGGGTGGTGCGCGCTCATGGTCTCATTGTACGACGTTTATCGAACTTCTGTTACGATGGTCATCGAACTTACGAACCGAAGGATAGCCGATGTCACAGAGCACGAGCGAGACGACCAAGCCCACGGCGAACGACCCCGGCCGCCAGCAGCCTTCGCCCTCGGCGGAGGCGCGTTTGGCGGCGGCGGTGGAGGCCGCGTACATCCTCGAGGCCCGGACCCGATGAGCGCCGCATCCGGACCGCAGCGAGGTCTGCGCGCAACCGTTCGGGCCGGCCTGCGTCCGCGACGCCCGGGCGTGCCGAGCCTGACGCTCCTGGGCCGCCGCGCGCCGACGGGCGGCGGCCAGTCGCGGCGCCCGGGCCGCGCCGCCACCAACCCCACCGTTCTGCTCGTGCTCGTCTGCCTGGCGCAGCTGATGGTGATCCTCGACGTGTCGATCGTCAACGTGGCGCTGCCCTCGATCAAGGACGGCCTCGGCTTCTCGACCACCGGGCTCCAATGGGTCGTCAACGCCTACACGCTCACGTTCGCCGGGTTCCTGCTGCTCGGCGGCCGCGCGGCCGACCTGCTCGGGCGCCGGCGCGTGTTCCTCGCCGGGACGGCGCTGTTCGCGTTCGCCTCGCTGCTGTGCGCGCTGGCCGGGTCCTCGTCGCTGCTCGTCGGCGCGCGCGCCCTGCAGGGGATCGGCGGCGCCGTGATCTCGCCGGCCAGCCTCGCGATCATCACCACCTCCTTCGCGGAGGGGGCGGCGCGCAACAAGGCGCTCGGCGTGTGGGGCGCGATGGGGGGCGTCGGCGCCTCGCTCGGCGTCCTGCTCGGGGGCGTGCTCACGCAGGGACTCGGCTGGCAGGCGATCTTCCTCGTCAACCTGCCGATCGGGCTCGCCGTGCTCGCGCTCGGCCCGCGCCTGGTCCCGGAGGGGCGCAGCGCGCTCCCGCACAAACACTTCGACGTGCTCGGCGCGGCGCTCGTGACGGGCGCGCTGACGGCGCTCGTGTACGGGATCGTGCGCACGGACACGCTCGGTTGGGGCGCGCCCGGGGTGCTCGGCCCGCTCGGCGGCGGTCTCGCGCTGCTGCTCGCCTTCCTCTACGTCGAGGGCCGGGTCGCGTTGGCGCCGTTGGTGCCGCTTCAGATCTTCCGCCGCAGCCGTCTGCGCACGGCCAACCTGGTCATCTTCCTCTCCTACTCGGCCGTGTTCGCGATGTGGTTCTTCGTCTCGCTGTACCTGCAGCAGGTGCTCGGCTACGACGCCCTGGAGGCCGGCTTCAGCTTCCTGCCGATGACGCTGGCGGTGGTGCTCGGCACGACGCTCGCACCGCGCCTGGCGGCGCGGCTGGGCGAGGGCCCCGTGCTCGCGTTCGGCATGCTGCTGGCCGCGGCCGGCCTGCTGCTGCTCACGGGCGTACGCCCAGGCGACGGCTACCTCGCCTCGGTGCTGCCGGGTGGCGTGCTGTCGGCGCTCGGGCTCGGCCTGTCGCTCGTGCCCGCCACGATCGCCGCCGTCTCCGGCGTGCCGGCACAGGAGAGCGGGCTGGCCTCGGGCCTGCTCAACACCTCGCGCCTGATCGGCGGCGCGCTCGGGCTGGCCGTGCTCAGCACGATCGCCGCCTCACAGACGCACGCCGACGTGCACGGCGGAGCCGGCGGCGCCTCGGCATTGACCAGCGGCTTCCAGCTGGCCTTCGGCGTGGCCGCCGCCGTCAGCCTGCTCGGCGCGCTGGTCGCGCTCGCGCTGCGGCGTCAGCCGCCTCAGGGCGAGGCGGCCAGCGCGGCCAGCGCGGCCACATAGGGCGCCGGCAGTCCGCGCTCGCGGGCGCCGCTCAGCAGCGCCTGCAGGTACTCGGCCGAGGGCGGCACGTGCTCGGCGTCGGGCGCGATCACGGTGTAGGCGATCGCCTCGAGCTCGCCCGCCGAGCCGCCGGCCGGCGGCTCGGTCGCGCTCCCGCGCGGCTCGAGCGCCGCGATCACGCGCACGGTCGTCGGCTCGTAGGCCCAGCCGCTGCCCTCTTTCTGAGCGATCGCCGCCAGCTGCGCTTCGTCGAGCTCGTACAGCGCACCCCACACGCTGCGGCCGGGGGCGGCGAGGATGTCGGCGACGCCCGTGCCCGTGCGCAGCGAGCGCCGCGTGAACGCTAGACGATGCCCGCGCAGCTCGGCGCGGCCGACGTAGCGGTGCCCGGGACCCGCCGCACGCATCGCCTCCGATCCCATGTTGCGCCCGTAGGCGAAGTAGTGGGCCATTCCCATAGCTCGATTCTTACGGCGCAGGCGCACCTTTGTTGTTATGGTCGTCGCCAGCCGGAGAGGGTCGGCTCCGGCGCTTCGCGCTCGAGCAAGTGGGCGCGTTCAGGGACGAGAGTGGGGACCCGGCCTCCCACCGAGCCAGAGGGAGAAGAGGATGAGGATTCGTTCGTTGTCGGCGGCGGCGGCCGTCTTCGTGCTCGTGGCGATGCTGCTGACGGGAGTCGCCTCGGCGGCGCCGCAGCGCGAAGCCAGCGGGCCCAGCCAAGCCCAGGAATCGCTCCCGCCGATCGAAACGGGCGGCGGCTGCGAGTTCATCGCCAACCCGGACAGCCCGGTGTGCATGCTGCCGTTCCCGGACGACTACTACACGACGGCCGACCCGACCAGCCCGACCGGCCGGCGCATCCACTTCACCAACGAAATGACGCCGACGAACGTGCTCGGCCAGCACATCGAAGCCGCCGCCTACAACGAATCCGACGGCTTCAGCCCCGGTTCGGTGATCGTGGCGAAGGTCCCGGGCATCGAAACGACGGCCGACGTCAAAGCGATGGGCGCCGTGCCGATCAACAAACTGCAGGCATACAAAGGCATCAACGCGCCCGTCGTCGTGATCGACGCGAGCACCGGCCAGCGCTGGCCGATCTGGGTCGAGATCGACTCGACCGCCGAAGAAGCGGGTGCGGCCGATCTGGAGATCCACCCGGCGGTCAACTTCACCTCGGGTCACCGCTACATCGTCGCGCTGCGCCACCTCAAGAACGCGGCCAAAGAAAAACTGCAGGCGCCGGCGGGCTTCCGCTACTACCGCGACAACGTCGCCTCCGAACAGGAAGCGATCAACGCGCGGCGGCCGCACTTCGAAGAAATCTTCTCGACGCTGCAGAGCGCGGGAATCGAACGCAAAAGCCTCTACCTCGCGTGGGACTTCACGGTCGCAAGCGACGCCAACAACACCGGTCGCGAGCTCGCGATGCGCAACGCCGCCTTCGCGCAGCTCGGCGACAACAACCTCGAAGACGGGGTGGTCGAAGGCAAATCGCCCACCTTCGCGGTCACGGAAACCGAACCCGAACCCAACCCCGGGCAGATCGCCAGGCGCGTGAAGGGCACGTTCGTCGTTCCCTGCTTCCTGTTCCCGAGCTGCGCGCCGGGTGGGCGCATCGTCATGAGCGAAGGTGCGCCGCTGCAGAGCGGGGTGTGGACGGCCAACTTCGACTGCATCATCCCGGTATCGGCGACGACCGGCCCGGCGCAGTCGGCGCGACCGTCGCTGTACGGGCACGGCCTCTTCGGCGATGCGTCCGAGGTCGGCTCCGGCCCGCAGCGCAGCCTCTCCCAGGAACACGACATCGTCCAGTGCGCGACCGATGAGATCGGTATGTCCGAATCGGACATACCGGCCGCGATCCCGGCGCTCGAGGACATCTCGAAATTCCCGACGATCCCCGACCGCCTGCAGCAGGGGCTGCTCGACGAGCTCTACCTGGGACGGCTGATGATCAGCCCGTCGGGCTTCACGACCAACGAAGCCTTCCACCAAGACGGCACGCTCGCGAGCGGCTCCGTGCTGAACACGAGCCACCTGTTCTACAACGGCAACAGCCAGGGTGGGATCATGGGTGGCGCGCTGACGGCGGTGTCGCCCGACTTCACCCGGGCTTCGCTGGGCGTGCCGGCGATGAACTACTCGGTGCTGCTGCCGCGCTCGGTCGACTTCGACGAATACGCGCAGGTGCTCTACCCGTTCTACCCGAACGAGACCTCGCGGCCCGTCGTGTTCGACCTGATGCAGATGCTGTGGGACCGCGGCGAGCCCGACGGATACGCGGCACGGATGACGTCGAACCCGCTGCCCGACACGCCGCCGCACCAGGTGCTGCTGGACATCGCCTTCGGCGATCACCAGGTGACCGACTACCAGGCCGACGTCGAGGCGCGCACGATCGGCGCCTCCGCGCACAAGCCGGTGCTCTTCCCGGGGCGCTGGCCGAACACGAACGTGCTGTGGAACGTGCACGCGATCAACCGCTACCCGTTCACCGGCTCGGCCGCCTACTACTGGGACATCGGCCCGATCCGCGAAAGCCCGTTGGGCTCGGGCAAATTCCTCGGCACCGAACCGCCGCCGTATGAAAACCTGCCCAACCGCACCGGCGAAGACCCGCACGGCGCTCCCCGCGCCGCGCCGGCCGAGCAGCAGTTCGTCTCGGACTTCTTCAACGGGGCGATCCAGAAGGCGGACAACTGCGGCCGCCAAGCCTGCTACGCGGGCAGCTTCACCGGGCCGTAGCGCTCGGCCGACGAGCATGCGCCAGAGCGGAGGCACCCGGGGCGCCCGGGGCCTCCGCTCGACCGCGCCGGCAGCGGCCCGCGGCGGTGAATGTCTCGGACCATGCCGCGCGTCCGTCGCATGCGCGTGATCGGTGCCGAGGCCGGAAATTCGGATATTAATTATTAAAATCGAAATAATGACCTTTGCCTCAGACGGTCCAAAGTCTTGACGGCCGTCGGCCGGCTGGGTTAGGTTGGATCGTCCGCGCTCGGGGGAGAGAAGGGATGCGCGATGGGGATCCCTGGGCGTTTTTCAAGCAGCACAACCAACAGGGGAGTAGATATGAAGATGCAAGCCCGCCTGGTCGGCGTCCTCGCCGTCCTTGCCGCTGTTCTGATCCCGGCGGCCGCCGCGGCCGCCTCGCAGTACGTAGCGCTCGGCGACTCCTATTCGTCCGGCGTGGGGACGCGCACGTTCTACGAAGAATCGGGCAGCTGCAAGCGCAGCCCGAAAGCGTATGGCCCGCTCGTGGCCGCCGCCAAGGGCTACACGCTCAACTTCGAAGCGTGCAGCGGCGCCAAGACGACCGACGTCAACGCCAACCAGCTCGGGAAACTGAGCAGCTCGACGGCGCTCGTGACGATCACGATCGGCGGCAACGACGCGGGCTTCTCCAACGTGATCATCAACTGCGCGCTCTACTACTTCACCTGTGGCTCGGCGATCAGTGAAGCCAACAGCTTCATCGCCAACAAACTGGGCGGATTGCTCGACACGACCTACAACAACATCCGCAGCAGAGCGAGCACCGCCAAGGTCGTCGTGCTCGGGTATCCCCACCTGTTCACCTCGGACGGGAAAACCTGCAACGTCAACTTCCTCACGTCCGGGAACGAGAAGAAACTCAACGAAACGGGGGACAAACTCGACGCGAAGATCAAAGAACGTGTCGAAGCCCATGGCTTCACGTTCGTGGACCCGCGCAGCGCCTTCCTGCCGCACGAGGTCTGCTCGTCCGAAGAGTGGCTCAACGGCCAGTCCAACCCGCTCGAAGAAAGCTACCACCCGAACGTGAAAGGCCAGGCCGACTTCACGACGCTCGTGGAGGGCGTGATCTAGCCCGGCTGAGCCGGCGCGAATCCGAACGCGGACCCGCCCGCGGCGCGAGGCGTCGCGGGCGGGTCCCGGCTCGCGCGGCGCGCGTCGATCGGCGAGCGATGGACACGGCCGCTGCAAAGCCCTACCTTGGGCACAAGTTGCCAAATCGCGAGCCCGACGGGAATGAGAGCCGGCCGCGCACACGCTGGCCGGGCGCAGTCGAGACGGCCGAGGAGCGCTCTTGGACCGGCGCGCCCGTGCGCGTGTTCGAGGATCGCCACGACGCGGGCAGGAGGCTGGCGCTCGTGCTGGAGCGTTTTCGAACCGAGCAGCCCGTCGTCCTCGCAATGCCGCGCGGGGGAGTGCCGGTCGCCGTCGAGGTGGCACGCGCCCTGGACGCGCCGCTCGACGTGGCCGTCGTGCGCAAGGTGGGCGCGCCCCGGAACGCCGAGTACGCGATCGGTGCGGTCGCGGAGGGAGGCGTCCGGCTGGTCGGCGGCGCGGCGACGCGCGCACTCGGCCTCAGCCAACAGCAGGTGCAGGCGCTGTTCGCCCGAGCCGAGCAGGACCTGACGTCCCGCGTCAACCGCTATCGCGGCACGCGCGAGCCGATCCAACTCGAGGGCCGCACCGCGATCCTCGTCGACGACGGGCTTGCGACCGGACGCTCGGCGGCCGCCGCATTGCAATCGCTTCGCCGACGGGGCGCCGCGCGGCTGATCCTCGCCGTGCCGGTCGCCGCGCGCGAGTCGCTCCGTGCGCTCGCCGAGATCGCCGACGAGGTCGTCGCGGTCGAGGCGCCCGCGGAGCTGTGGGCGGTCGGCTACTGGTACGAGCAGTTCGCGCCGACCACCGATCGGGAGGTGCGGGAGGCGCTCGGTTACGAGGACCCGGCCGCGTCCGACTGATCGGCCGTGGACCGAGGTCGGCCTCGAGCCGGCGCGGGCGCGGGAACCTGCTGCGTGATGCAGTGGATGTTGCCGCCCCCCAGCAGGATCTCGCGGGCCGGCACGCCCACGACCTCGCGCTCGGGAAAGCAGTCGCTCAGGATCGCCGCCGCCTGCTCGTCCAAGCGCTCGTCGAGCAGCGGGAACACGATGCGCCCGCTGGCTATGTAGAAGTTGGCGTAGGAGGCCGCCAGGCGATCGCCCGCGCGCCGCGGCATCGTCCCGGGGACGTCGTCGACGCCGCCGGCCTCCTCCTCGGTGATCGTGATCGGAGGAGGGGAGGGCAGGTGGAGCACCTCCAGCACCCGTTCACGAGCGTCGGCGCTCGCGCGCAGACGCTCGTGCGCTTCGCGCGAGATCGCGTACTGCGGATCGGCCGGATCCTGGCACCACGTCAGCAGCACGACGCCGGGACGGACGAAGCACGCGAGGTTGTCCACGTGGCCGTCGGTCTCGTCGTTGGGGACACCTCGGCCCAGCCAGATGACCTTGCTCGCGCCGAGGTAGTCGAGCAGCGCCTTCTCGATCTGCTCCTTGTTCAGCTGGGGGTTGCGGTTCGCGTTCAGCAGGCACTCTTCGGTCGCGAGCACGGTGCCCTCGCCGTCGGCGTGGATCGAACCGCCCTCGAGCACGAGCGGCGCGCGATAGCGGTCGGCCCCTTCGATCTCGAGCACCTTCGCGGCGACGCGTTCGTCGCGAGCCCAGGGGCGGTAGAGCCCTCCCTCGAGGCCGCCCCAGGCGTTGAAGCGCCAATCCACGCCGCGCCTGCCGCCGGTGCCGTCGATCACGAACGTAGGACCGGTGTCGCGAATCCAGGCGTCGTCCGTCGAGATCTCCACGACTCGGATCGAGGGCGAGAGCAGCGAGCGGCAGCGCTCGAACTGGCCATCGGAGACGGCCACCGTGACGGGCTCGCAGGCGGCGATCGCCTCGGCCACCGCGGCATATGCCTGCTGCGCCGGCTCGGCGCGCAGCCGCCAGTTGTCGGGCCGCTCCGGCCAGGCCAGCCAGCAACCGGCGTGCGGCTCGAACTCGCCCGGCATGCGATAGCCGTCCGCGGCTGGGGTCGACTCGATCGTGGCGCTCATCGCGCCACCACCGTACATTCCCTTCTGTGACGGAGCAGATCCCTGTGATCACCTCGCTTGGCCCGCACACCTCGCCGGCGCGCACGCGCCCGCCGCGGCGGGCGCCGTTTCGGGTCGGCGCCGTGCAGGAGGGCTGGCATCCAGACGCGCAGGAGCACGAACGGGCGCTGGCCGAGGGCATCCGTCGCGCTGCCGAGCAGGGGGCGCAGCTGATCTGCCTGCAGGAGCTCACCCTGAGCCGCTACTTCGCGGCCGACCCCGGCGGCCCCGCGGCAGCCGGAATCGAGCCCGAGCCGCTCCCGGGCGGCCCGACATTCGACTTCGCCGCGCGGATGGCGGCGGAGACGGGAGCGCACGTGCACGCCTCGCTCTACGAGCGCGCCGACGGTGAGGACGGGCTCGGCTTCAACACGGCGATCGTCGTCGCGCCCGACGGCGAGCTCGTGGCGCGCACCCGCAAGCTGCACATCCCGTTGACGGCGGGCTACCACGAGGATCGCTACTTCCGCCCGGGGCCGGGCGACGGCGAGCCGTTCCCGCTCGTCGCGCTCGCGGACGCTCGCCTCGGCCTGCCGACCTGCTGGGACCAATGGTTCCCGGAGGTCGCCCGTGCCTACTCCCTCGAGGGGGCCGACGTGCTCGTCTACCCGACCGCGATCGGCTCGGAGCCAGATCACCCCGAGTTCGACACACAGCCCCTGTGGGAGCAGGTGATCGTCGGCAACGCGATCGCCAACGGCGTCTTCATGGTGGCGGTAAACCGCATCGGCGTGGAGCCGCCGCTGCGCTTCTACGGCTCCTCGTTCATCTGCGACCCGTACGGCCGCAAGCTCGTGCAGGCTCCGCGCGAGCAGCCGGCCGTGCTCGTCGCCGAGCTCGACCTCGACCAGCGCGAGGACTGGCTCGAGCTGTTCCCGTTCCTGACGACGCGTCGTCCCGACGCCTACGGCCCGCTCGCCGAGTAGCCGTCGGGGGAGGAGGCGCTGGGCGGGGTCGGTGTCCTCGGGAGCGTCCCGCGGGGCGGGCAGTACACTCCCACCGGCTTCGGCGCTCGCGTCGAGCCGAGCGTCATGGCACAGACAGAATCCGAGCCTCCATTTCACCTCCTGCTCGAGGTCGACGAGATCGCGATCACGACGACCGCGCTCAACCTGCTGATCTCAGACGAGGCGCACGAGCAGCAGATTCGCGGCCTGGCGCGCGAGGTGCTCGCGCAGCTCGAGGGAGAAGCAGACGAGCACGGCATCGTCACGGTCACGCTCGGCTCGCGCCAGATGAAGATCACGCATACGGCGCTCCGGCTGCTCTATCGCGATCTCGGGCGCGAGCAGGCCGAGGATCTCGAGCGCCTGCGCGCGATCCTCGCGAAGCTGCCGGACGAGCACGTGATGCGCGCGATCACGCTCGACTAGCGTCGGCTTGCGGTCGGGTCGCCGCCGCCTGACGCGACCCGACGACCCCTGGGGGGATCGGGCGTCCGGAGCCGCTTGACGCCGGCTACGGCTGCTTCTGCTCTACGTCACCTGGTGGAACGGCCGGCTCATCCGCCGTCACGTCCGGAGCGGTCGCGGCGACTTCCGCATCATCCACCGGCCCCAGCTTGCGCGCGACCTTCTTGGCCTGCTTGGCCAACCGGCGCTCGCGCAGCCGGCTTTCGCGCGTGAGCTTCGCCATCGTGGTCTTCTGCTTTCCGCTCGAGGCCATGTCAGGGAAGCTCTACGCCAACTGGACGTTGCCGGCCTTGGGCCCCTTGTCGCCGACCTCGGCCTCGTAGGAGACCTTTGCGCCTTCGGCGAGCGAGCGATAGCCCTCGCCGACGATCGCGCTGTGGTGGACGAACAGGTCCTTCGACTGGTCATCGGGCGTGATGAACCCGAAGCCCTTCTCGTCGCTGAACCACTTCACGGTTCCAGTAGCCATCTTGTTTCCTCCCGCGTCGATAGTGCTGCGAACGCGGAAATTGCTGAGCAACGGCTACGAGCGCTGGCACTGCTGCGTCGGGCACTGTTGCCCGACCTGTCTCTGAACCGTAGCACCACGGCGGGCAGCGCTCGGCTGACGCGCCCGAGCGAAACGTCCGCGATCGCGCGAGCTCATGTAGCCTGAGCGCGCGTCATGGCCGAGATCTCGCCTGCTCTCTACCGCGCCGGCTCGGGCGAGCCGCTGCTGCTGCTGCATGGGTTCCTGGGGGCTTGGCATCACTGGCGTCCGCTGCTGGGCGAGCTGGTCGCTCGCTACGAGGTCGTCGCACCCACGCTCGCGGGCCACGATGGGGGCAAGGCGCTTCCGGCGGGCACGAAGCTGGGCCTCAGTGCCTCGGCGGACCTGCTCGAGGAGCATCTCGACGAGCTCGGGCTCGACGCGGTTCACGCCGTCGGCAACTCGATGGGCGGGGCGCTCGCACTCGAGCTCGCCAAGCGGGGCCGTGCCCGCTCGGTCGTCGCCCTGGCGCCGGCCGGTGGGTGGACACCGGGTGACGGCGAGGCGCCCCGGCTCGCCCGCTTCTTCGCGCGCCAGCTTCGCCTGACGCGCGCGACGTCCTCGCGCATGGCGACGATCGTGCGCCGGCCGGGGGTCAGGCGACTGGCGCTGCGCGACATCATGCGCAACGGCGACCTGGTCGCCCCCGCGGACGCCCTTCAGATGGCGCGATCCTCGCTGCGGTGCACGGTCGCCGGCCAGGCGCTCGACGCGCTCGCGGCCGACAGCGCCGACCTCACGTTGGACGAGCTCGACAGGATCGCGTGTCCCGTGCTGATCGCCTCGCCGCAGTTCGACCGCGTGTTGCCGCCCGAGCGCCACGCGCCGCGCTTTCGCCGCGAGATCCCCGGCGTCGAGTCGCTGACGCTGCACGGCTGCGGCCACGTGCCGATGTGGGATGACTCCCACCTCGTGACCAACACGATCACGGAGTTCGTCGATCGCCACACCGCCGGGCGGCCGACGGCAGAGCTCAGCTCGACCTGAGTGCCCTGAGCGCGTCGCCGGGCAAGTCCCGTCGACGTCACACCCGCCGGTCGGGGCGTAAGGTTCGCCGTGTGAGTCTCGACCTGGCGATGATCCTTTTCGATGGAGAGGGGACAGCCGTTAGGAGGTATGCGGACGCCAGAGACCGCTCGAGCAAGCCCGGGCGGCAGCGCACGGAGGCTCAATGGACACGCGACGTGGGCTTCGTCGAACGCCATCACAATGGGCGCCTCTTGCTGCGCGGCACGTTCGCCGGCCACTACCTCGACGTGGACGAGGGCGATCGGTTCTCGCAGAAGGGCGCGGGCGAGGGGGCGGCGACCGGAGGGCTCCTGGGAGTCCTCCTGGGGCCGCCGGGGATTGCCGTGGGTCTTGTGCTCGGCACCTTCGTTGGCGCTCACGTCGGCAACCCGGAGGAACCCGAGGTCGAGCCGCAAACGCTCGCGGCGCGGCTGCGCGAGGCGATCCCCCGCGGGTCATCGGCGATCGTGATGGTCGCGCCCGGAGCCGAGGTCGACGCCATGCTCACCGCACTCGGCGGAGGCGCGCAAGACGTGATCCGCCGGACTCTCGCCGATGGCGAGACGGCCGCGCTCGAGGCTTCGCTCAGCGCCGCACCGCCCGGTTCGCCACCGGCTTAGGCGGAGCGCCCGGCTCGAAGCGAGGACGAGGCCGGCCGCGAGCTCGGCGTCCACATGTACGAACGCGGGCAGGCAGACGCGCGAGCGCTCACGAGGGTGCCCAGCGCGTGGTGCATCGGCAACGCGCTCGCCGCGCTCTGCGCGACGCGGAGGACGACGAGCATCTCGATGGACCGGAGAAAGCGCACGCCGGGGATGCGAGCTGGAGTCCGGCAACGTCGTCGCAGACCGTGCGCCGGCGGCTGATTCGATCGCCGAGCTCGGGGAGGTGACTACGCGACCGAGGGAAGTTCATCAGCGGTCTCGAGCGAGGGGGGGACCACTCGCAGTTCGCGGCGGGCGGCGCGATTCCCGTCGCCGTGGTCGAGGAAGGCGCGGGTTGCGCTGAGCGATTCTTTGATCAGCCGCTTGGAGTGGCTGAAGTTGGTCGGCTCCACCCCGAGGACGTTCGGGGCCGGAAGCACGATCAGCTCAACGTCATTCGAATGGCGGTCGAGGTCGAGCTGCAGCCGGGCGTCGCCGAGCTGGCAGAGACCATCCATGGCCGTCGCCAAAGCGCCGCGCGGCATGCGCGCGGGCGCTTGCTGAGACTCGCGGGTCGACATCACGAAGACGCGCTCGGCGCCGAGCTCGACCGCGTGCGAGATCGGGGTGTTGTTGGCGACGCCACCGTCCACGAGCGAGCGTTCGCCAATGCGCACGGGCGGGAAGACCCCCGGGATCGATGCGGCGGCCGTCAGTATCTCGAGCGCCGGTCCTTGCGAGAACAGAACCTCGCTTCGGGCGCTGAGGTCGAAGGCGACGACGTGAAGCGGGATCGCGGCGTCGGCCACGTCTGTGAACTCGACGTGGCTGGCCAGGAGGTGACGCAGGCCGCGATCGGGCACGAGGTGGTCGCGACGCCCGGCGAGACCTACGAGCAGTGCTCGCAGGCTGAGCGGGAAGATCTGCTCACGTCGGAGCTCGTGCCACACCTCGGCGAGCTGGTCCGCCGTGTCGGCAGTCTGTGGGCGCGAGGCCACGAATGCCGCGTTCAGCGCGCCGGCGGAGGTGGCGACGAGGAAATCGGGGAAGATGCCTCGCTCGTAGAGAGCGCGAAGCATCCCCGCCTGCATGGCGCCGAGGCTCGCGCCGCCGCCGAGCACGAACGCGGTGCGCGGCCCGCTCACGCGAGTGGTTGAGGGACGCCCGCGCTGCGTGGGGATGCGGGTCAAGGTCGTGATTGCTGCGGCCCTTCACTGTGGATGCGCAGCCGGGCGACCGGCGCGGCGACGGAGGCGTCGGTCGCGACCTCTCGCGCGATCGTCTCGTAGACGCGCGAGGCAAGCTCCTCGCGGTCCAGGGCGTCGCGGTAGGCGCCAAACGCGAGAGCGGCGCCCCAGGAAGATCCGCTGGTCCACCGCTCGTATGCGTCCCGAACGGCCTCGCGCTCCTCCAGCCACGCGATGTACGCTTGAACTTCGGCAGCCTCGACTGGACACTGCTGCACCATCTGCTCCGTCGAGTTCGGTCTCATCATCGGCCCCTCGTCGTCTCCGCGAACATCTCGCCGTCAACGATCCCGTGGCGGACGGCCGTTGTCATCGCCGCAGTCCTCCATCTGTCGGGCGGGTCAGCACCACTCTTTTCTTCCTGCTAGCGGGACCCCTCCCGACCGCCCATGCCAAGCACTTTTCGCGCCGTTCGGACGATTCCTCGAGGCCGTGATCCGGTGCGGTCGGCCGCCTGCAGATGCCGCGATAATCGCTTGCAATGGGAACGAGCGCCGACCGCGCCGGGTCCGAGGACACCGGTGGTGGCGCCGCGGGGCGGTGTCGCGTGATCCTCGCAGAGGACGAAGTCCTTCTGCGCGAGGGCCTCGCCAGCCTGCTGGCGCGGTCGGGTTTCGAGGTCGTCGGCCAGGCGGGCGATGGCGCCGAGCTGCTCGCGTTGGTGCGGGAGCACGAGCCGGACCTCGTCCTGGTCGACATCCGCATGCCCCCGACCCACTCCACCGAGGGTCTGGACGCCGCCCGCGTGATCAAGCGGGAGCGCCCCGACACGGGCGTTCTGGTGCTCTCTGCGCATGTGGAGGTCGAGCATGCGATGGAGCTGCTCGCACACGGGGAGCGGACCGGTTACCTGCTCAAGAGCAGGGTCACCGACGTGGACGACTTCGTGGAGACGGTCGAGCGTGTGGCCAGGGGCGGCTCAGTGGTCGACGCGGCGCTGGTGCAGGAGCTGATCGACGTGCGTCGCAGGGACGACCCGCTGGCCGAGCTCACGGAGAGGGAGCGGGAGGTTCTGGCCCTGATGGCCGAGGGCCGCTCGAACGCCGGGATCGCGCGTCGTCTGTGGGTCACCGAAGGGACGGTCGAGAAGCACGTCCACAGCATCCTCGCGAAGCTGCCGCTGCCGGCGACCGATGACGACCATCGGCGCGTCCTTGCCGTGATCACCTACCTCGAGGCGCGCTAAGGCCGCGCGCCGTCGGAACGCAGCAGCTCCTCGATCGCCCCCGCGGACAGCTCGGACTTCGACAGAAAGCCAACGGCCGCGCTCTCGGTGACGAGGTCGGCGAAGTCATCCTCGCGATGCGTGGAGATCAGTATCACCTTCACCGACGCCCCCGCCGCGTCGGTGAGGCGCCGAATGAGCTCGAACCCGCTCTCGCCGCCGAGGTCTATGTCGACGAGGATGAGATCGGGCTCGAGCTCCTCGGCGCGTTGGAGCGCCTCCGCGATCGTGCGGGCGACGCCGCTCACCGTGATCCCCTGCCGCTCGAGCGTTCTGCGCGAGGCCTCCAGGAAAGAGACGTTGTCGTCGACGATGACCGCGCGCATCGACATCGCACGAAGGATCGCAGTAGGTCTCGCGCTTGCCATTGAAGCTAGCTGGGGTTCCGCAGATTCGACTAGCCGGAGCGCGTGTCCGCTTCCGATCAGCGGGCTCATCGGCAGCCGCTCGGACTAGTCGGCGATGGGGAGCTCAACGCTAAGCAACGTTCCTGCACCCGGCGGACTCTCGAGCTCGAGCTTGCCGCCGATCGCCTCGACCCGGTCGGCCAAGCCGAGTAGTCCCGAACCGCCCCCAACCTTCGCGCCCCCCACGCCGTCGTCGCGCACAGCGATCCGAGCGACCCCGTCCTCCGTGTCGAACCGGATCCAGACCATCGACGCGTTCGCGTGCTTAGCCGCGTTCGCGAGCGCCTCGGAGACGACGAAGTAGGCGGTCAGCTCGACCTGCTCGCCGAGCCGCCGGGCGGATCGCAGGTCGAGCTCGACCGGGACCGCGGACCGGCGCGCGAGGGTCTTCAGCGCCGGGCCGATGCCGCCCTCCGAGAGGATCGCCGGGTGGATGCCGCGTGAGATCTGCTGGAGCTCGTCGAGGACCTCGGCGACGCCGTCGCCCATCGCGGCCAACCGCTGCCTCAGCTCGCTCAGGTCTGCGGGTGTCAGCTCCTGCGCCTCGCGCAGCTCGAGCGCGAGCGTGACCAGTCGCTGCTGGGCACCGTCGTGCAGATCGCGCTCGATCCGGCGGCGAGAGCTGTCGGCGGCGGCGACCACCCGGGCGCGCGAGGCGTTGAGCTCCGCCTGGCTGCACTGCAGCGAGTCGGCCATCGTGTTGAATGCCCGCTCGAGCTCTCCCACCTCCGCCGGGCCACGCACCGGTGTGCGCACGCCGAGGTCGCCACGCGCGAGGCGACCGGCCATGGCGGCCGCGCGCCCGATCGGCCTCGCGACACGACTGCCGAGATAGGCGCCGAAGAGCATGATCAGCACGAGCGAGCCCACCAGGCCGGCGACAGCCGCGGCGATCGCGCGGTTGCTGTCGACGTCGGCCTGGTGCTCGGATTCCTGGACGAGGTTCTGCTCGGCATCTCTGAACCGGTCGAACTGAGCGCGCAGCGCATCGACCCGACGTTTGCCATCCTCGGTGGCTCTCACGCTGCGCGCCGCTGGGTCTCCACGTCGGGCGGCGCGTACCAGCGGGGCCGAGTAGTCGCGGATATAGGCGTCGATCTCGCGTACCAGCGCCCTCGCGCGGCGCCGCTGGGCCGGGTTGTCGGCGTCGCGCGCAAGCGTCCGCGCACCGGCGGGGAGCGTCGTGAGCGCCGCCTTCCACGGTTCGAGGAAGCTTGGCTTCCTCGTGATCACGAACCCGCGCTGACCCGTCTCGAGGTCGATCAGCAGTGTCAGCAGGCGGTCGGCCGAGCTCAGCTGGGCCCGCGTCTGGCGCGCCGCGTCTCTCGACTCGCGCTGCTCGCTGATCGCGACGAGCATGACCGCGAACACGGCGACGATCAGCAGAGCAAGCGTCCCGCTTGCGATTGCCGTGCGAAGTGTCAGGCCGCCCCTGAGCACGAGTTATTCACCCCCAGATGAGACTAACTCAGGCGCTCGCGGGGCGTTCGGGTTCGGGGTGTCCGTGCTCGAACCGTCACGGCCGACGCGGTGGACCGAGCGCTCGGGCCCGTGCGCGGCCCACGCGCGGGTTCGCGAGCGGGAACATAGAGTTCGCGACGTGACGGACCGGGGTGCGGAGGCTCGGGAGCGTGGCGCATTGCTGCTCGCTCGGTCGTCTTGCGATGCTTTGGTCGCGTCACCAACGCATAACGACACGATAGACAGCAGGGAGATCCTCAATGGCGATCGTGCAGCGCAATGTCCAGGTCAAGGCCTCGCCGCAGGAGACGATGGCGCTCGTGAGCGATGCCAGTCGCTGGCCGGCCTGGTACCCGGGCATGACGGAGCTCGATATCACTGCTCCGTTCCCGGAGGGCGGGGGCAAGGTCGCGTTCAAGGTGAAGTCGGGCGGCATGTCGATGCCGATCACCGAGACGGTGCTCGACTACCAGCCGGAAAAGCTCCTGCTTCTCGAAATGGAGGGCATGTTGTCGGGACGCGCTCGTTGGGAGCTCACCCCGGAAGGCGGCGGAACACGTCTGACCACGACCTTCGACTACGCGCTGCCGGGCGGCGTGTTCGGCAAGGTCGCTGATGCGTTGATCGCAAAGCGCATGAACGCCAAGAGCCTCGAAGAAGCTCTCCGCAACTTCAAGGAGCTCGTCGAGCGCCAGTAGGTGGTCCGTGGCACGCACGGTCTCCCGCGAGGCGCCGGGCAAGCGGCCGCCAGGTTTGAGCCCGACGATCTCAGCCGAGCTCTTCGGCGAGCCCGATCAGGAGTCCGTCGGGCCCACGGATGTAGCAGAGCCGATACGCGTCTTCGTAGCGCACCACTTCGCTGCTGACAAGCTGTGCGCCTCGCTTGATGAGCCTGGCGAGAGTCTCGTCGACGTCGTCCACGGCGAACATGACACGTAGGTAGCCGAGAGCGTTCACCGGGGCGTTCCGGTGATCAGCGACCACGGGCGGGTCGAGAAAGCGCGAGAGCTCGAGCCGGCCGTGGCCGTCTGGTGTGCGCATCATGGCGGTCTCGACACGCTGGTCGCCCAATCCGGTGACGCGCCCAGCCCACTCTCCTTCGACCATGGCTCGCCCTTCCAGCTCGAGGCCGAGCTCGCGAAAGAACTCGATCGTCCCTTCTAGGTCCTCAACGACGATCCCGACGTTGTCCATCCGTTTGAGCGTCATGTGTTCCTCCGCTTCGAGCATGCCGACTTGCACGACACGTTACGAGCCTGGGCTCCCGCGACAGGTCTTGGCAACGGATGCGGTTCGAGTCATTAGGAGCATCGACCTCGGATCCGCCTGGCGAGTCGCCGAGCAGTGATGGACCTCGCTGCTCGGGCGTAGTCTCGGCACAGACATGAGACAGCCCGAGACTGCAGAGCGTGGCAGGGCGAGCATGGCGCGGTTGGGCTTGTGCAGCGCGATCCTCGCCATGTTGGCCGGAGGTTGTGGGGCAAGCGCTCGAGATCCGACGGCCGAGGCGAAGCCGAGCGTGCCGCTGTACAGCGAAGGCGCCGCCGCAGCGGTCGCCGAAGCTTTGCTTGCCGCGGTGCCGCTCCCACCGGAGACGCAACGCATATCCGAGCCGCCACTAGCCGTTGCCGGCAAGCTAGGACGGCCGCTGAACATAGATGAGCCAAAAGACGTCGATCGCTACGCATACTGGTCCTCTGCCGACCGCTCGAAAGCGTTGCTTTCCTTCCTCGCTGGGAACGGGCCGTTCCCCAAGGTCCAGTACAGCGGCTCGAGCGAGACTGCGGGCAAGCCCGAAAGCTGGTTCGAGACGCTCGAAGTGCCGTTGAAGTCGGTGCTCGCCGGGCCTCGCCAGCTGTTCGTCTCGGTCGAGCTCGGCGGCTCCGGACGCTATGCGGTCCGGGTGGATGCGGTGGTCGCATGGCATCGTCGGCGGCCTGCACAATCGCTCGTGCCCTCCACGGCGCGATGGCTGAAGGTAGCGATCAGGACCCCGGCTTATCGTGCCCTGAATCTGGGAGAACCATCGCATCCGCACGTCACGACGCGTAGCGTCATCACCACTGACCCAAGCACCGTTCGGGCGGTGGCGCGCGCTGTCAACGAGATGCCGGTCGCGGAACCTGGTGATGGTGGGGTCAACTGCCCTGCGATGAGCGTCGGCAAGACGGAAGGCGCTCCCCGGTTCCTACTGACCTTCCGCAGCGGGGCCTCATCCAGCAACCTCGCCCAGGTGCGCGGACGCAGCGGGTTCGTGTGCGCACCCTCGGGGGAAGCCGTAGCGAAGATCACAACACCCGCGGATCCGCAAGGCGTTCTGCTCACCGATCATCTCAGTTTGGTTGAGGTTGTCAACGGAGAAGGTCTCACCGAACACATCGAATTCGCCTTCCATCACAGCCTCCACCTCGTGCCCGAAAACTGATGACTCGTCGCGTTATGGGAGAGACCAGGCCTGCCCTGCCGAAAACGGGGAAGTCTCCCCAAAGCACCCAGATGACCGCGCGGATCCCGATCCCTCTGCCGCCGCCCAGCACATACGATGTGGCCGATCTCGAACGGCTCCCGAGAAGTCGACATAGGGAGGTGCCGAATGAAGGCGATTGTGGTAACCGACGAGGCTGCGGGAACGGCCGGGATGACGCTGGTGGAGCGGCCCGAGCCGCCGGCAGCGATAAACGACGTCATCGTTGAGATTCATGCGTCGGGATTCGTCCCTACCGAGATGGAGTGGCCCTCGACCTGGACCGATCGCCGCGACCGTGACCGAACACCGTCGATCCCTGGGCACGAGCTGGCCGGAGTGGTCACCGCTCTCGGCTACGGCACGACGGGGCTGTCGGTGGGACAGCGGGTGTTCGGCCTCGCCGACTGGCATCGCGACGGCACCCTGGCGGAGTATGT
>Ga0134126_10001579_pt1 | contig 29080 bp, 21 predicted proteins | sample KB31752_FD_96881 | JGI IMG/M metagenome (GOLD analysis project Ga0134126, IMG submission 96881) | Terrestrial soil microbial communities with excess Nitrogen fertilizer from Kellogg Biological Station, Michigan, USA - KB3-175-2 | ecosystem: Environmental > Terrestrial > Soil > Unclassified ... | reverse complement strand
GGGGACCGGGTGAGGTACGAGGCGGATGGGAGGTTGCGTTACTGCGGTCGAGCGGACGAGCAGGTAAAGATCCGCGGCTATCGCGTGGAGCTCGGAGAGATCGAGGCGCGGCTCAGGGAGTGTATGGGAGTGCGCCAGGCGGTGGCCCTGGTTCGGGAGGACACGCCCGGAGAGCGGCGCCTCGTGGCATATGCGGCCACGGCACCCGAGGACTTAGTGGAGGTGAGCGGATTGCGCGAGCACCTCAAGCGGCATCTGCCCGAATACATGGTGCCTACAGCGTTCGTATTGTTGCCGGACCTACCGGTCAACGCGAGCGGTAAGTTGGATCGACTGGCATTGCCGGTCCCGGACGCCGGACCGCAGCTTCGTTTTGGATCGGAGCTCCCCGGCACCCTGGTGGAAGAGATGTTGGCGCAGATCTGGGCGGAGGTGTTGCGTCTGGATCGGGTAGGCATGCAGGACAACTTCTTCGAGCTGGGCGGCCACTCGTTGCTGGCGACCCAGGTGATGGCACGGATGCGTGAGCGCCTCGGGGTGGAATTACCCCTGCGCGTTTTGTTTGAGGACTCGGTCACGGTACGCACGTTGGCGGCGCAGGTCGAGCAGGCATGGCGTGAGCAGCAGGGGTTGCGGCTGCCGGATCTGGTGCGGCGGCCGGCACATATGACGTCGGTTCCGCTGTCCTTCATGCAGGAGCGTATGTGGTCTCAGGAGAAGTCAGATTCCCCAGGCGGGCTCGCCAATGAGGCATTGGCCCTCCGTCTGGAGGGGCGGCTGGACGTCGGAGCGCTCGAGCACGGACTCGCGGCGCTGGTGCGCCGGCATGAGAGCCTCCGGACCAGAATCGAGACCAGAGCAGATGAGGGTGTGCAGGTGATCGATCCGCCTGGAGACTTCAGACTGCCTGTCGTGGATCTCACCACGTTGAGCTCCACTCAACAAAGCACCGCGACCCGGCGACTGGTACAGGAGGAGTCCACGCGCCCATTTGACTTCTCCCAGGCGCTATTTCGAGTCTCGCTCCTGCGCCTGTCGTTGGATGATCACGTTCTGGTCGTAACGATCCATCATATCGTGACGGATGTATGGTCGCTCATGAGCGTGTTGCCATATGAGTTGAGCGTATTGTACGGAGCTTATGTAAGAGGAGAGCCCGCGCCGCTTCCGGAGCTGGAAGTGCAGTACGCAGACTACGCGTTGTGGCAGCGACAATGGTTGCAAGGGGAGATCCTCGATAAGCAACTGGGATACTGGCAGGAGCAGTTGGCTGGATTGCCGGAAGTGTTGGAGTTACCGACCGATTTCCCTCCCCCGAGCAATCCGACCTATCGCAGCGCAAGGCATACCTTTGTGGTGCCACCAGCGTGTCTGGATGGATTGCACGCGCTCAGCCGCCGAGAGCGGACGACGCTGTACATGGTTCTGCTGGCTGCGCTGCAGCTGGTGTTGAGCAAATGGAGCGGTCAGGAAGATGTGGCGGTAGGCTCGCCGATCTCGGCGCGCACCAACCTCAAGACCGAAGGGGTAATGGGCTTCTTCGTGAATATCCTGGTGTTACGCCTGGATCTGTCCGGGGATCCCAGTTTCGCGGAGCTGTTGGGCCGGGTTCGTGAAGTTGCTCTTGGAGCGTATGCGAACCAGGACGCGCCATTCGAGACGCTGCTGCCGCAGCTGCGACCGCGGCGGAACCGCTCACACCAATCGCTGTTCAGGGTGATGTTCGGGGTGCAGAACCTGCGGTTTCAGGATCTGGACCTGCCGGGTCTGATCGTCAAGTCCGAGACTATAGAGTATACCAGCGCGGGTTATGATCTGATGTTCACCTTTATCGACAGCCAGGGCAACCTGTCGGCACGAGTGGACTACGCGACGGATCTTTTCGCAGCGCAGACTATTGCGCGATTAGCGGAAACCTATGTTGGAGTGCTGGAGGCGGTCGTGAAGGACAGCAGCCAGAGCATCTCGGAGCTGGCTGTGTTCGCCACCTAGGTCGCCAGACACGGAACGCTTGGGGAGCCAGAACATGCGCGAAATCAGTGTTGGTCCGGGTGAAATGGAGTCAGCTCTGAGAAGCTATTCGGGAATTGGGAAAGTTGCCGTAGTTCGTATCAATGACCATGACCCGGTGAGATCGATTGCGTACCTGACACCTTCGACAGCCATCGATTTCGGCCTCTTCTTCTTCTCGGATGCGAGAAGTACCGCCAAAGGTGAAGTATTCCACCTGTATCTGGAGAGCGCCAAGGCGGCGGACCGCCTGGGGTTCAAGGCGATATGGACGCCGGAACGGCACTTTACTTCAATAGGCGCGATTTATCCCAGCCCCGCCGTGTTGAGCGCCGCAGCCGCGATGGTGACGAAGAGCATTCAGCTGCGCTCCGGCAGCGTGGTTTTGCCGTTGCACGATCCCGTCCGGGTCGCGGAGGAATGGGCGGTCGTCGATCACTTATCGGGGGGCCGCGTGTCGCTCTCGTTCGCTTCCGGATGGGTCCCCAATGATTTCATATTCTCTCCGCAAGACTATGCAAATCGCCACGAGGTGCTCTTGGAGAAGGTGCTCCAGGTGCAAAAGCTCTGGCGCGGCGAGAGCCTGTCACTGCAAAACGGCTTGGGCGAGCGGGTGGATGTCGCGATTCAACCGAGGCCGCTACAGAAAGAGCTTCCGACATGGATCACCACCAGCGGGTCGCCTCGAACCTTCGAAGACGCCGGAAAGCTAGGAGCCAACTTACTGACTCACATGGTCAACATGAACCTGGAGACCCTGACGGACAGGATCCGCCTCTATCGACAGGCAAGAAAGGGCGCCGGATATGACCCGGCTACGGGCATGGTGGCTGTCATGTTGCACACCTATGTGACGGGCGAAGCAGGCGATGCGATTGCCGAATCCCGCCCGCATCTGCTGGAATATTTCCGATCCCATGCCGAGATGCGCAGGAATGTGGCCGGCGCCGCGGGTCTGAACGTGGATGTCGATCGGGCGGCGGTCGAGGAACTGATCGAACTGGCTGCCGATGAGTACATCAACAGCAGGTCGCTGATCGGAACGGCCGGCTCTTGCGCGGGATTCGTGCGTATCCTGCGGGAAATCGGTGTGAATGAAGTGGCCTGTTTCATCGACTTCGGTGTCGAGGCGGACAAGGTGTTATCCAGCCTGGAGGCGCTCGACCAATTGAGACGCTCGAGCAGCGCTGCGCTGAATCCGGAAAGTGTCGGTGCGTATCTCAAAGAGAGATTTGCCGGATCAGTGTTGCCGGAGCGGTTCGTCGTCCTGGATAAAATGCCTCTGACGCAAGCAGGTCAGATCGATCGAAACGCGCTGCGTAAGATTTCGGCCTCGAAAGCGTCGGGATGCTGACCGAGGGAGATGACGTCATGGATCAAATGCCAGCCACCGAATCGATTTCGCCTGGCGTTCGCAAGCCGCTGTATGAGATTGGCGAACTCCCGCCTTTGGGATACGTTCCAAAACTCATGCACGCCTGGACCATCCGACGCGAGCGGCATGGCACACCTTCCACCGCCATGCAGGCTGAGGTCATCCCAACCTGGGAAATTGGGCCTCAGGAAGTACTGATCCTGGTGATGGCGGCAGGTATCAATTACAACGGCATATGGGCCGCAGCCGGAAAACCTGGCTCCGTCCTCGACATACACCGACACAGCCTGCATGTCGCCGGTTCCGACGCGGCCGGCGTGGTCTGGGCAACGGGTTCGGCGGTGCGCCGCTGGAAGGTAGGCGACGAAGTGGTTGTCCACTGCAACCGCGTCGACGGCGAGGACGAAGAATGTAACGGCGGTGATCCCATGCTCTCACCGAGTCAGCGCATCTGGGGGTATGAGACACCCGACGGCTCGTTCGCCCAGTTCGCTCGCATCCATCAATCGCAATTGCTGCCCCGACCGCGGCACTTGAGCTGGGCGCAATCTTCCTGCTATTTGCTGACACTCGCCACGGCTTATCGCATGCTTCTCGGGCATCCACCTCACACGCTGCGCGCGGGCCAGAATGTCCTGGTCTGGGGAGCTTCCGGTGGCATCGGCGTTTTTTCCATACAACTGTGCAAGCTGATGGGCGCAAACGCCATCGCGATAGTCTCGACTGAGAGCCGCAAGGAATACGTGATGCGCCTGGGCGCCAAACTGTCCATCAACCGCTCCGAGTTTCATTGCTGGGGTCAGTTGCCAAACGCCGAGTCCGCGGAGTTGGCGCAGTGGACGCAGGAAGCAAGGCGCTTCGGCAGGGCCATCTGGGAAGCGACGGGCAACGGTACCAACGTCGATATCGTGGTGGAGCATCCTGGAAGAGTGACGTTTCCCGTGTCCTGTTTCGTCGCCAAGCGCGGGGGCATGATCGTATTTTGCGGAGCGACGAGCGGATACAACCTGACTTTCGATGCGCGGCACGCCTGGATGCATCAAAAGCGCATTCAAGGCTCTCACTTCGCGCACATGAAGCAAGCCGCGGAAGCCAATCGGCTGGTCATCTCAGGTCGCATCGACCCGTGCCTGTCACATACATTCTCATGGCCGGAGCTGCCACTCGCGCACGAAGTCATGCATCGCAACCAGCATGCGCCGGGGAACATGGCCGTTCTGGTGGGAGCTACCACGAGGTAGCGGGCGTGCCCGTGCATCCAGGCCGGGTGGCAAATCGGTCACGCCTTCGCTTCATCACGCCTCACGAAGGGCCTTCGTAACAGGCGCATTCGCCGCGCGCAGCGCGGGCAGTAAGCCTCCAATCACACCGATTGCCAGTGCCCACATAACACCAAGCACGACGAGCGGCAGCGTTACCGCAAGCCGAAAGGTTACGTCAAACGGACTGACCGACATCTGGCCGAAAAACAGCCAGGCCACAGCGCTTCCCAGTAGCGCTCCCGGAAGCGCCAACAGGCTCGACTCCACCAATATGGACGCTACAATCGGACTGGAGGCGAAACCGATCGCTCGCAATATAGCGAGCTCACGCAGGCGACCATCAACGATGGCGTACATGGAATTGACCGCTCCCAACGTCGCGCCGATAGCCATGATGCCTCCGATGAAGTATCCGGCGAAATTGAGCAGTCCGATCAGCTGGCTGGAATTCTCCGCGACGACCTCACTTTCGTGCCTGGCCTGGAGGCGCAGAGTTGGATTGGCCCGCAGCGCGGCGACAAAAGAGGCGTATCCCGCAGGCGATTGTAACAGTACTGTTGTTTGGCTGTAACTATCGCGGTGGAGTGCGGACATTATTGCGGCCGCGTCCGCATATAAGGTGCACTGACCTCCGGTGTGGCTCAAGTGAAATTGACCGACGACGGTCCAATCGGCACCCCGGATCGGCAGCTTATCGCCGTTCGCGAACCCCTCATACAATCGCGCGCACACCTCATTTGCGATGAGCTCATGCAGCCCACGCCGAAACAGGCGCCCGGCAGTGACCCGGATTTCGGGTCTGACCTCGATCAGTCCGGGTCCGGCCCCCGCCAGGACTATGTTGGTTCTCGCGCCGCCGTCTTTCCTGCGTACCGCGATGGAGACCACAGTCTCATTCAGGGCGAGGGGATTTCCATCCGGGCCCTTTCTAATACCAGGGATATCCCGTACGGCCGCGGCCGCCTCCGCGAGAATGTCACTCTCCGTGGCTGACCGCGCGCCGGTGCTGAGCACTACCACGCGATCGGGGCGTACGTCACCCATTGCTTGCTGCAGGGCGCCCACTCCCATGGCCAGCATTGAAATCAGCACGGCCACCGCACACGCGATACCCACAACAATCGTCAATACAGGCGCGGGCCGTGCAGCGACCGTTCCCATGTTGATCCGCAGCAGCTCCAGAAATTGCTTTACTGAGCTCATCACAGGGCCTTCTGTCCGGGCAGCGTCTTGGCGACTTCCAGTTTGGACGTCTTGTAAGCTGGCAGAGCGACACTGAGTAACGCTATCAGCAAGGAGAGCGCAAGACCGAGAACGACGACACTCGCCGGCATCGAGATTCCAGGTACCGAGAAGTCCGGTGCGATCTGGCCGGCAAGCGGCAGGATCACAGATGCCGCAGCCAGACCGAGCGCCGCGGCTGCGACGGAAATGGTGAGCGTCTCGGTCAATAGGAGGGAAAACACGGTAGCGCTGCTGAAACCGAGCGCCCTCAAAACAGCCAGTTCGGGGACCCGCTCGCGTATCGATTGCATCATCAGCGTGGCGATGGAAGTGAGCAGTGCGAAGAGCACTGCGCCTACGACCGCGTGAATCAGAAAGCCCAGATCCCCAATGGATTGCATCTGCGCCTGTGCCAGCTCGCGCAGCGAGTCCGTCCGCGTTTCGCTTGCGGAGTTGGCAAAGCGGCGGTCAATGGCATCGGCCACTGTCTGCGCCTGACGCGGATCCGAGGCCACCACATCGAAGTGTTGCACGGTGCCTCTACCTGTAAGCCGCCCTTCGTCCAGATAGTCGTTATTGATCACCACGAGGTCGCTCAGCGCCATCAGCCCCTGGTGCGAAAATATGCCCACGATGTCGAATGTCCAAGCCGGGGAACCGTTGGATTGGCGCGTAGTGCAGACGAGCGGAATGCGACTCCCCAGCTTCCAACCGTACTTGCTCGCCAGGCCCGTGCTCACCAGCGCACCGGTTCGAGAGTGTGAGAAGGCCGCGAATTGCCCGGGTAAAACCTTGAACTCGGGTAGTGTCTCGAGAAAAGTGTCGTCCGCGTTGATGGCGACGGCAATGACCCTGTTCGCCGGACCCTGATAAGTACATACCAGGGCATTCTCCAGGTTGACCGCCTTCACTCCGGGGACCGAGCCGATCTGACTCAGCTGTGACCGCAGCAGCGGACTGGCGGTTCTCTCGCGAGAGTGCACGATCAGGATATCTCCACGCGAGTTGGCGATCGCCCTTTCGGCTCCCGTTTGCATGCCCTGGAGCGCGCCGAATAACGAAAAAGCGACCCCTGTCTGCAGAATGATCAGCAGAGTACGCCCGCCGCGGCGCCAAATGCCGCTCCATATGAGAGGAATGTATTTCACGCTGTACCTTCCGGGTATTAACCGCGCACGGCGTATCAACCAGTCATTAGATAAATGTTCCCAACATCGACCAGGATGCGGTCCGCTTCAGGACCTGGCAGATTTCTACCATAGTGGCGAATCTTCCATGTCTCAGCCACTTGCGCATTTTCATGTTGCAATTTGAGATCAATTTAGATCCAATCAGTTGGGTCCACGACCACTCATGTTGTAGCGGCAAGACGCAGTCTAAAAGTCCTGGGCATCCCGCCATAGCCGGGAGATGCCCGAAACGCTCCACGGCGTTGCAGGACCTCGGGCAGGCGGATATCTGCGGCTACGGCCCATGGAGGGGTGGCCATCAGGAGCATTCCAGTGATGGACAACATGATTCAGGTCGAGGAGCTCAGGAAGACCTTCCGCGGTGTGATCGCGGTGGACACTATTTCGTTCCAGGTGCAGCGCGCACAGATATTCGCGTTCCTGGGACAAAACGGGGCAGGGAAGTCGACCACCTTGAAAATGTTGACCCTGTTGCTTCAGCCGACCAGTGGCAGGATCGTGGTCAATGGTTACGATCCCAGCCGACAGGCGAATCTGGTGCGTCGTTCCATGGGGGTCGTATTTCAGGAGCGAAGCCTCGACGAGCACCTCTCACCGTACGAAAACATGGAGCTGCACTGCGCCTTATACGGAATGACGCGAGCGGACGGCAGAGAGAGGATTCACAAGACGTTGACCCTCGTCGATATGTGGGACAGACGCCATGGAAAGCTCGCGGAGTTTTCCGTTGGCATGAAGCGGCGGGTCGAAATCGCGCGCGCCCTGCTACACCGGCCCCAAGCACTCATTCTGGACGAGCCCACTGTCGGCCTGGATGCGCGGACGCGAAATAGCATCTGGCAGTTTCTCCAACTGCTCAACCGTACCGAGGGAGTGACTGTCTTCTTTACCACTCACTATCTCGAAGAAGCCGAACGCTACGCGCAGAAAGTCGTGATCATAGACCAGGGAAAAGTTGTCGCCGGGGACACGCCGGCGGAGCTGAAGCGCCAGACAGGTTCGGTCTCCCTGGAAGAGTCGTTTCTGAGTCTCACTGTCGCCAGGAGATCCGACGGCCAGGGAATGGCGCGATGAGAGCGATCTATTTCATCTGGCTGCGGCCGGTCCGCAAGTTCCTGCGGGAGAGAGTCCGGATTGGCAGCTCTTTGATACAGCCGCTATTGTTTTTAGTGAGTCTCGGATATGGACTGGGCGCGGTGTATCGCGACGCGGGGCGCGGCAGCGCCGTAGATTTCGTAACGCCGGGAATATTGGCGATGACAGTGATGTCCTCATCCACATCCTCCGGGTTGGAGTTGGTGCTGGAGCGACGGTCCGGTTTCCTGCAGGAATTGTTCGTCTCGCCGCTGCCGAGACTGTCTATCATGGCCGGCCGGCTGCTGGGCAGTGCAACCGTGTGTGCGCTGCAGGCAATACTCGTACTCGCCGTCTTCTGGATCGCCGGGTTCAGGTCCTTTTCGATCACCAGCGTGTTGGCCATCATGCCGGTGGTGATGCTTGTGTCCTTTTTATACACCTCTTTCGGGAGCATCATTGCAGCGTTCCAAAAGGATCCGAGTAACTTCGAGATCATCATCAGCACCACGATAGCGCCGATGTTCTTCTTGTCGGGAGCCTTGTTTCCTCTGAGCGGGGTTCCGAAATTTCTTATGTTTTTATCAAGATTCGATCCGTTGACGTACGGAGTGGATATGTTACGGTTCATTCTCGTAGGCAGTGGATTTCTATCCTTCCGACTGGACTGCTTGGTCTTATGCGGTGTTGCCGGCTCGTTGACCATATTGGCGGCGTGGTTGGTTTCTCGGATGGAGTTGTAGCAGCATCGAACGGACCCCTCTTCGAGGATACGCGCATGGAACCAGTCGTCTTAGTCAATCCGTTTCGATGTCGTATGTGGGACCTGCACGACAGGCTCGAAAGTGAAATAAACGAACAGACCTGCAGGGACGAGATAGATAGTGTAACGAAGCACGGCCAGCTCGTTTGTGTGTTGGGGAGGCCTCTGAAGGACGACCCTCAGTACGATGTGGAGCTGATATACGGCGCACGCAGATTATTTGTCGCGAGGCACTTGAACCGGCCACTGGCGGTGGAACTGCGGGAAATGAGCGATCGGGAGGCGATCATCGCCATGGATGTCGAAAACAGGCTGCGTTTGGATCTGAGTCCGTACGAAAAGGGCCTGCGCTATCTGCGGTGGCTGAGGTCAAACAGTTTCGCCAACCAGGACGATATCGCGCGATCCTTGAAAGTTTCCGGCGCCACCGTGTCGCGCCTGATCAGAATCGCCGGCCTGCCGGCGGTAGTTGTCAATGCGTTCGGAGCTGCCACGTCGATCCGGGAGAAATGGGGCCTTGCTCTTGCGGAGGCCTGGTCGGACCCCGACAGGCGGCAGATCATTGCCAAACGCGCGCGGGCGATCGCCATGCGTAGCCCCAGGCCTCCTGCAGAGAGAGTGTTCAAAGACATCATCGCGCTGAGATCGAGCCGTCGCAGCCAGCGAGCCACGCATGACCAGGTCGTCACGGACGAACGCGGTCGGCCCCTGTTTCGTGTTCAAAGAAGAATTAACTCCACAGCGATTGTGCTTCCAGATGCGATAACCTCCGAAGACACACTGCAGTCCCTGATAGCGGCGGTTGCGTCCATACTGGAGAAAAGGCACCAGGGACTCGAACCGCGCGCAGACATCCTGATTGACGGCTCGCTGCGTCAAAGCCCGGTAATGGGGCCCTGGAAACATTCGGATCAGCAGGCGACCGGATAACCGAAAAGGTACATCGGGCGCGACAGGTTGAATTCATGTAGGAGAGAAGTTATGAGCGAGAATCGGGGAGCGGCGAGCGAGGCGGGCGCTTATACGGTGCTCATAAACTCAGAAGAGCAATATTCGCTCTGGCCGAGCAAGAAAGTCGTACCTGCCGGTTGGACATGTGTCGGTGTCTACGGCTCGAAGTCGGAATGCCTGGAGTACATCGACAAGACCTGGTTGGACATTACACCGCGCAGCGTTCGGGAACGTTTGAAGAGCTCGGAAGTGTGATGTCGCAATCGCCACCGGTACAGGGGTGCCGGCCGCGAGTACGCAATGAGCCATCAGGACATCTATCTGCGGCAACCGGCGCAGGTGACTCTGCACGTAAGAAAGTGGGGCTCGGGCGAATGCGCGCTGGTGCTTCTGCATGGCTTTGGTGAAGGCAGCTATGTCTGGAATCACATCGCGCCCCAGTTGACCCGGCACGGCTGCGTCCTTGCGCTGGACTTCAGGGGCCACGGAGATTCGGATCCGGACCCTCAGGGACGCTACGCGCTCGCCTCTCATGTTGCCGACGCCTCGTTCGCCATGAGCTACTTCAATCTGCGCAACGTCATTCTCGTCGGGCATTCGTTCGGGGCCAGGATTGCGATCGATCTTATGGCCTCGCAGTCCCATCGTGTCAGGGGGCTGGTGCTGGTGGATGGCGGGCCGGACCTCGACGCGGGCTCACTGGCCCACATTCAGCGTCAATTCGTCAGCCAACCGTGGCGCTATGAGCGCATTGAGGATTACATCGCTCACTTGGAGGGCGCTTACCCCGTGGCGCAGCGCACACTGTTGGCGCAGATAGCTCCCAATGCCTTGAGGGACGACGAGGGTGGTGGCTATCGGTTGAAGTGCGATGTGAAACTGGGGGAATCGCTGGAAACCGAAAATGACCTGGCGCTGTGGCGGACTCTTGCATCGCTGTCGCAGCCGTTGCTCGTTTTGCGAGGGTCGGCATCCGCCGTCCTACCCAGACGAATCGCCCAAAGAATGGCCATGGAGTTGAAGAACTGTACTCTGCGGAACATACCAGAGGCGGGCCACGCGATAATGCTCGACAACCCGGCCGCATTTGTGACTGCGATAACGGGCTTTATTGCGCATCTTCGCGAGATGGAAACAAGGCACGAATTCCGACTGTAGCCATGGAGGAGGCGGATCGCGCAAGGGGCGGCAGTCCGACTGAACGCGTAGGAAGGGGAGGCGAGGAGCTTGAACATTATCGGAATTTCGATGGGATATCACGATTCCGCCTGTTGTCTGTTACAGAATGGAGCTCTGGTCGCTGCTATTGAGGAGGAACGATTTTCACGCTCAAAGAACGACAAAGGCACGCCGCAACGCGCGTTCAGATATTGTCTCGAGCACAGTGGCCTTCGTATTGGCGACATCGACTGCGTCGCCTTCTACGAGAATCCCCGCGATAAGCTGGCCCGCCAGATCTGGGCAGCAATTCAGGATCCAGGCGCTCGTGCCTATCGCACAGCGATTCTGGAGAATCTCCTGCACGAGTCCCCGCTGGAGACTGTCCGTACGACGTTGGGATATGAAGGACCGATCGAGGTAGTCGATCATCACCTTTCGCACGCAGGCAGCTGCTATCTGTTTTCGCAGTTCGAAACGGCGGCGATCCTGACGGTGGATGGTGTCGGAGACTGGCCGACAACGACATACTGCTCTGGATCGGGTCCGAACATCCAGCGCATCGAGAGCGTCGACTACCCTCATTCCCTTGGGCTGTTCTACAGCACCCTGACCGGCTACCTGGGCTTCGAGGTGAACGAGGGTGAATACAAAATGATGGGGCTCGCAGCTTACGGCAAGCCCCGCTTCATGGACGCATTGCGGCAGCTGGTTCATTCCGGTCCCGCAGGACAGTATCACCTCGATTTGAAGTATTTCAATTTCCTCCAGACGACCTGTATGTACACACCGCATTTGTTGGAGCTATTGGGCAAGCCGCCCCGGCAGCCCAATGAGCCGATTGAGCAGTTCCACATGGATCTTGCCAGTAGCGCCCAGCAGGTTCTGGAGGAGGTGTTGCTCGAAAAGATCAGATATCTGCACGCACGCGTCCCAACCGAGGCGTTGTGCATGGCCGGTGGCGTGGCGCTGAACGTAGTGGCAAATTCACGCTGTTTGCGAGAAGGCCCGTTCAAACACTTGTTCGTGCAGCCTGCCGCAGGAGACGCCGGCGGCGCTGTAGGCGCGGCAGCAGTGGCTCAGGTGCGCCTTACTGGCTGCCGACCTGTGCGGCCCTTGCGCAACGCCTATCTCGGGCCGCGCAACGAGCCAGATGCCGTGTATCGGCTCCTGCAAGGGACATCCGCCGTATTTGACGACTACCGGGGTCGCGAGCCCGCGCTGTTGAGCGCCGCGGCAGGATATCTTGTTGACGGGAAGGTCGTGGGTTGGTGCCAGGGCCGTTGCGAGTTCGGACCGCGGGCTTTGGGAAACCGGTCCATTCTGGCTGATCCTCGACGCCCGGAGATGCGCGACCGAATCAACGCATCCGTGAAAATGCGCGAGACGTTCAGGCCATTCGCACCATCGGTGCTCGAGCACGAGCAAGCAAAGCACTTCGCGCTGAACCACCCATCGCCCTTCATGTTGGAGACGGCGCAAGTCATTTCCCCCATCGATCTTCCCGCGATCACGCATGTGGACGGCACCGCACGGATCCATAGTGTCAATGGGCAGGAGAACCCGCGTTTCGCGCGTCTACTGCAGCAGTTCCTTGGACAAACTGGCTGCCCGGTCCTCCTCAACACCTCATTCAATCTGCGCGGCGAGCCGATTGTCCTTAGCGCGCTCGACGCGATCTCCTGCTTCATCAGGTCTACGATCGACGTGCTCGTCATAGAAGACTTCGTCATTGAGCGCCAGGGCATACCTGCCTCCTGGGAGCTGTTGACACAGCACCGCGCCAGACGGAGTTCGGTAGAGCATTTGGTTTACTCTTTTCTGTAGGAGCGTGGCTGTGGAGCCGGCATTCAGTGTCAAAGACTTCGCTGGTCGGATCGCCGCGGCCGCCTCCGAATCCGGCGGCCGGGAGCTGTTGTTTCTACTGCGCGCTGCCAGTCTGCTGAACTGGCCAGCGTCGCCAGTGCCGGAAGGCGCAGCTGCTCCAGGCGCAAACGAAGCAGCTGATCGGGTAGGGATCTGGCGCCGCAAGGCGGGCACGGAGCCGCCTGTATACATCCGCTCGGTGGACCGCATGAGCGAGTGGTCATTATGGGCGAACATCGGACGAATCGGACCGAAGGCCAAGCGGCGACGAGTTGTATTTCTCGGGGAATCGGTCGCGCGTGGTTGGTTTTACCAACCACACTATACTCCGGCAGGGGTCTTGCAGGAGCTGCTGGACGTTACGGCGGGACGCGGCCTGTGGGAAGTAGTAGACCTTGCTCGCACGAACTTGTCGTTGGAGGTGCGTGAGCTTGCCTTACAGGCTGCGCAGCTGCAACCCGACGCCGTAATAGTCTTTTCAGGCAACAACTGGCGCCCTACGGCACCAACAATAGACAACATCATGGGGCTTCAGGTCGCGCTGCGCGAGAACGGAGTATATGGCCTGAAGTCCCTGTTTGAGGCGCAGGTGTCGGAGGCTGCCAAAGCAGCCGTGCGGGATATCTGTGAATTTTACGCACGTCTAACTGTTCCGGTGATATGGATTGTCCCCGAATCGAATCTGCTCGACTGGCGGGACTGGAGGGTCAACGCAGCTCGTCTCGAGGGCGACGCCAATAGGGAGTGGATTTGCTGTGCGCAAAAGGCGGAGGCCGCGCTCCTCGGTGAGCGGCGCGCGGAGGCGGCCGCTCATGCACGGAGAATGATCGAGCTCGATGGAGGAACGGGAAGTTACGGCTGGCGCCTTCTTGCGGAGTGTGAAAACGGCTTGGGCGATCCTGCACAGGAGCGCGGTCTTTTTGAGGCAGCACGCGACGCCCGGATCTGGGATTTGTCCCATTTGAGCGCGCCGCGGCCCTACTCAGTTTCTCAACAGGCTATACGACTCGAGGCTGGGCGATGCGGATGCCCGGTAGTCGATTTGCCCAAAGTGTTTGCCGACTACACCTCGGGGCAACTTCCTGGCCGCAGGTTGTTCCATGACTACTGTCACCTTACCGATGAAGGAATTCGCGTATCAATGGCGGCCGTCGCAACGGCCCTGCTGCGCGTCACATCCGGCAAAGTTCCCGACTTCGGGACATTACTTGGCGAGGCTCCGTTGCCTTCGGCGCCGGTGGCTGCGGAGGCCTCCTTTCTCGCTGCGATTCACAACGCGCACTGGTGGCAACCCCGTGACATTGTGCAGTATCACTGTGAGGCTGCCTTCTCAAAATCCGCACACGTAGCGCAGGTCATGGCGGCCTTCGTGGATTTGCAGACCAGCAGCGCACCGATGTTGCTCAGCTCCTCCGCGGAAAGCCTGGCGAAGCTTAGTCAGCAATCAACGCAGGAATATATTCTCAGGCACAGTACTCAACTGCTCGACCCTGTATTGATCGATGCCATCGCGGATGTGCTGGAGAAGGTGGAGCCGGGAGCTCGGCGGCGGATAAGTGCGCGCCTGGCGGCATCCCGTGGCCTCGGCCGCGAGCCATGCAGCTTGCTTGACTTCTACTATCTGTCGGCGGGGTCGCAGGCTCACGAGCTCGCCTGGGCAATACCCGGGGAGTTAAATGACCGGCACATAGCCGTAAACGACTTTTATCGGGCGTATTGGGTTGAATCAAACTTTGCGTTTGTATCACATGCCGGCATGAACGTAGAGCTCGAGATCGATCTGCGCCTGCCAGGGTCTTTGAAGGAAGAAGCCGTTCACATAACGGTGAATGGAGTGAAGATTGCCAGCCTCCGGGTCGGCTCTGCCTGGAAGGCATTCAAATTGACGGTGCACTCGGACCAGCTGCTGGACGGCGTAAACAAAGTCGTTGTCTGCTGGCCGATTCCATGCTCAGACAGCTATAAAATGCCGCGGGATGGGGCACGTTGCCTTACGACGTGGGCTCCCGATGCACTGTTCCAGAGCTTCGGTGAAATACATCGGTTGATCGCGCATTCCATCAGTTAGCGGCCCGCCGGCCGCCGTCTCCCGGCTGTTTCGCGATGTCGAACACATTGGCGTGTCGTTTACGGATTCACTTTGTGCTTATCGTATTCGCCCAATCCGGGCTTAAATGTCTTGTCATCCAGGAACTGTTTCATCCCAGCGTGGCGTCCGTCGGTCTTGTCGTGCCAGTTGAGTGATTCCTGGGCGCGAATCAGGTAATCCTCGGCGTTGTCGTAGGTCATTTCGCGGACCCGGCGTATGGCATCCTTCGTTGCCTTGAGCGTCCCCCAATTCTTCTTCAAGAGCTTCGTGGCTACCTCGATCACTCGTGCCTCGAGCTGCTCAGCGGGAACCGACTCGGTGACCAGCCCGGCGGCCTGCGCTTCCTGACCGGTCATACTCTCGCCCATTAGCGCGTGGTACATGGCCTTGCGCATGGACATCAACTCGGTTGCGACCTTGCTCGCACCGCCGCCGGGGAGAATGCCCCAGTTGATTTCCGACAGGGCAAACTGCGCCTCATCCGCGCAGAAGGCGAGGTCGCATGCAAACAGGGGGCCGTAGGCGCCGCCGAAGCACCAGCCATTCACCATGGCGATGGTCACTTTCTGAAACCAACGCAGCCGCTCCCACCAGCCGTAGGCCTCGCGCTGCGACTGGCGCACGCCTGCGAGGCCTCGAGCCTCGGTTTCGCGAAAATACTCCTTCAAATCCATGCCGGCCGACCATGCGCTACCTTCACCCGTCAGGACCAGCACCCCGACGTCATCGCGGAACTCCAGCTCCGTGATGAGAGCCGCCATCTCGCGGTTGAGGGTCGGGCTCATACAGTTGCGTTTTGCAGGGCGATTGAATCTCACCCAGGCTATGCCATCGCGGACGGTTGAGGTTACGGTAACTTCTGCGGCTCGCTCGCTCATCACACGGCCCTCGATTGCAAGTCGACTCGATTGCTATGTACCATAGCAATGTGAAGCCACGATGGTCAATCAGGAATCTGTCGATCCGCTCATGCATAACGATCCGCTTCTCGAGTTAACGGGCTACGTGCTGCAGCGCGCGGCCAGTACGAACCTGGCGCGGCTGAGTCAACGACTCGCTCCTCTGGAGCTTCGACCTGCCGATGTCGCGCTGTTGTTTCTGGTCGCCTCTCGCCCAGGACTCACCCAGAGCGAGATCGGCCGAAACCTGGACATACAGCGCGCCAACATGGTGCCTCTGGTGGCCCGGCTGGAAAAGCGAGGACTCGTGAGCCGCAAGCGGGTCGACGGACGGTCGCAGAGCTTGACGTTGACGCGGGAGGGGCGGGCTCTTGTGACCAAAGTGCGCAAGGTCGTGGAGAGCCACGAGTCAGCGCTGCTCAATCGAGTCCCGCCAGAGATGCAGCCCATGGTGCTGCCGATTCTCACGGCGTTGTGGGGTGAGCCGCCAACTTCAAAGCCTTGAGCTGCAGTCGCGTGAGCACGAATGGGGCGCTACGACATGGGGACGCAAGTGAGCACTTCTTTGGCCGGATCTACCGACACTGGCGCGAGTGAGCACGCGCCGGACTTTATTTTGACCCACGCGGATCCGGCGCCCCTGGCCGATGCGAACCCGTCCGCTGGGCGTGTATCCGACCAGTGCGGGTAATTTTGTATGCCACCTCTGATGGCGAAGGAGCCCCCCAGTTTGCGAGTCGATGCCGTCTCTCATCATGCCCGCCATCGACCCGATGCACTGGCATGCGTCGACCTGGAGACCTCACAGCGGTGGACTTATGAGGCCCTGGATCGGGACATCGAGCGCACAGCCGCCTGGTTGAGCGAGCAACTCGGTCCGGCGAGCGGCGCGCGGGTCGCCTCCCTGGCCCGCAATTCAGCGACGCTGCTCATTTTAGACCTTGCGGCGGTCAGGGCAGGGGCCATCTATACGCCTCTGAATTGGCGCCTGGCTGTGCCCGAGCTTGCCGCCTTAATCGAAGACGCGGGGCCCTCGCTGTTGGTGTATGACGGAGAATTCGAGCTGCCGCCATTCGCTGGGTTACGCGTCCTCACGGCAGACTTTGCGGCCACGGTCGCCTCCTGCACCGCAACCATAACGCCAGAACGGCGCTCCGTGGATGAGCCATCGACGCTGTTGTACACATCTGGCACCAGCGGTCAGCCCAAGGGGGTGATGTTTACGCAGACCAATGCCTTCTGGAGCTGTACCAACTTCAATCTAGGCAATGGCGTGACCGCCGAGAGCACTTCATTGTGCGATATGCCGATGTTTCACACGGCGGGCCTCTTTGTCGGGGTTCGCTGCCCATTGCTTGCCGGTGGCACCGTCCTGGTCTCCAGAGGCTTCGACCCCGAAAAGACGCTTGCGCGGATCGCCGCTCCCGCCCTCAAGGTGACCCATTACTTTTCGGTGCCGCAGATGGCGCAAATGCTCTGGCAGCAGTCAGGGTTTGAGCCAGCGCTCCTGCAACACCTGGTTGTTTATGCCACCGGTGGTGCACCGAATCCGCGCGCGCAGGTGGAGCGATTCGTCCGCGCCGGTATTCGAATGTCAGATGGTTTTGGCATGTCCGAGACCGGGTCTTGTTTCGGCATGCCCGTGCACGATGCAGGATTGCTTCTGGCAAAGGCCGGTTCCTGTGGCCTTCCTTATAACTCGGTGCAAGCGCGTATCGTGGATGATGACGGAAACGATGTCGCGACGGGCGAGGTCGGGGAGCTGTGGCTGCGCGGACCGAACGTCACTCCGGGATATTGGAACAAGCCGCAACTGACTGAGAGTGCCTTCGCGAACGGTTGGTTCAAGACAGGCGATGCCGCTTTGCGCGATGCTGACGGCTACTACTACCTCGTCGACCGTCGCAAGGACATGTACATCTCCGGAGGAGAGAATGTCTATCCGGCCGAAGTGGAAGCGGCCCTATACGAGCTTGACGCCGTCGCCGTCGCGGCGGTCATCGGGATTCCCGATGACCGATGGGGGGAGGTCGGGTGTGCATACATCACGTTGCGCCCGGGACATTCCCTTTCAATGGGCAATGTACTCGACCACTGCCGAAGCCGCCTGGCGAAATTCAAGGTTCCGACCAGGGTCATATTCATCGACGAGATTCCGCGGACCTCATCAGGCAAGGTTCAGAAGTCTGCATTGCGCGGTGTCGGGTTATAAGTCACTAGCGCCCGACGTTATTCACGCCGATCGAGTCGAACACATCGGAAACGCCATGCACGTTTCCGGCTACCGAAACAGCCAGGAAGCGCTCGACATCCGTATCGACCTGGCCTGTCAGATAGACTACTTTGTCAAGGGTTTGAACGTGGACGTTGAGCAATGGGGCATAGCGGCTAAATTGAGACTCGACCGCTGCGGTAATGTCGGAGTCGCCCGCGCATCCGGCAATCCCACACCTCTGGTAGGTCTTGAAGGTCTGGCAGGCACAAAGCGTTGCACCCAGACCGAGACTGAGCAGTGCCGCTGGCACAAGCTGCAAGCGTTGCACATTGGAGTTTCGCATAGCTGCTGCAAGTCGTAGATCGATGCGAGCCGAAAAGGCTAATCGCGTTGGGCCTCAAAGCCAAGCCGAAAAGTATAGTTCTGGTCCAAAGCGATCCAGTTTCCCAATAAAGCGTCCGCCTCGCATCAAGGAAGGGGCAATGCAGCTCGTCTCAGACATTCCGGCGGTTCGGCGCAGCTGAGACTCCAGCGCGTGGCGACTCGAGACATTCGATGCCACGATATGTGGGAAAGCTCGTTTCCAAACGACCCCGGGGAGGCTCACATCGTGACAGGGATTCCAGGACCCAGGACCGCGTGGTCTTCACCCCCCACACTGCGAACCATGTTGCTGCCGCTGGCCGCCTTTGTACTGTTCCTGGCGGCGCCGATGGCTGCCCCGGCGGAAGCGCCCTTCACGTTTGATAAGGCGCCGGGGCGCTTGCCGAAGGACGTCGTACCGCTTCACTACCGTATTGCCATCGTTCCGCAGGTCAAGGAGAAAACCTTTACGGGTACCGAGTCTGTGACACTCCGATCTCGCTCGCCGACCGCGACCGTAGTTTTCAACACACTGAATTTGACTTTGCGCAACGTGCGTGTGGATGGCAAGCCTGTTCAGCGTGTGGTGTCCGACAACCAGGGACAGTTGACCACCCTGACGCTCGCAGCTCCGATGTCGGTGGGAGTGCACACTCTCACGCTATCCTACAACGGAGTCATCGGATCAGGTCCGCAGGGACTGTTCGCCCAACCGTACACCCAGCCCGACGGCTCGTCCGGTCTGGTGTTATCGACGAAGATGGAATCGACGGATGCCCGCCGCATGTTTCCATGCTGGGATGAGCCCGCGTTCCGCGCCACGTTCCAGTTAACCGCAACAGTTCCCGCTGAGTGGGCAACCGTCTCCAATATGCCGGTCGCAAAACGGGTCGTACAGGGTAAGCTCGCGACGACCACCTTCGAGCGATCGCCGCGCATGCCATCGTATCTGGTGGAATTCAGCGCGGGGGACTTGCAGGAAGTAGCTGCCGACCATGATGGGGTGCATTTCGGCGTGTGGGCGGTACGGGGGCGCGAGTCAGACGGAGCGACGGCCCTTGCCAATGCTCAGCAGATCCTAACCGACTACAACAACTATTTCGGCTACCCTTACCCGTTGCCGAAGCTCGACTCGATTGCAGTTCCGGGTGGCTTCTCGGGTGCGATGGAAAACTGGGGCGCCATTACGTACAACGATCAGCTGTTGTTGGTGGGCTCCCGAAGCTCAATTGCCGATCGCCAGGCGGTGTTCAGTGTGCAGGCGCATGAGATGGCCCACCAGTGGAATGGCGATCTGGTCACCATGGGCTGGTGGGACGATCTGTGGCTGAATGAGAGCTTTGCCTCCTGGCGCGCCGCCAAGGAAACGGATCTGCGCAATCCCAGCTGGAAATGGTGGGAAAAGCAGGACGCCGACAAAGAGAGCGCCATGCGGGCCGATGCGCGCACCTCGTCACAGGCCATCCAACGGCATGTTACCGATGAGGTGCAGGCCTCCAGTGCCTTCGATCCGGAGATCACCTACAGGAAGGGCCAGGCGGTGCTGCGGATGTTCGAGGCCTACCTGGGCCCTGACACCTTTCGTGACGGCATTCGCGGCTACATGAAGGCGCGAGCGTTCGGTAATGCGACCACGGCGGATCTGTGGAACGCCTTGAGCAAGGCGAGCGGTCAGGATGTCGGCGCGATTGCCAGCGGCTGGACCGAGCAGCCGGGCTTCCCGCTGGTCAGCGTCACGGCAAGTTGCGATGCGGCCGGTAAGCGCACGCTCTCTCTCTCGCAACGTCGCTTCCTGCTGCAGAAGTCAGACAGCTCGAGATACGACCCCGCCACCTCCCGGTGGAAAATTCCCCTTCAGATCCGGTCCGGCCTCGCCGGTGTGCCTCGAAATGTACTACTCACGAGGGAGGCACAGAGCGAGAGGGCCGGCACCTGTCAGGAACCGCTGACCGTCAATGCGGGAGCCGTTGGCTTCTATCGCGTACAGTACGATGCTGCGACGCTTGTCACTCTCAGCAGCACGTTTGGTAGCCTGCCGGATGGCGATCGTATCGCGCTGCTGGATGACCAGTGGGCACTGGTCGAATCGGGGGCAGCACCGCTTGCGAGCTATCTGATGCTGGCAGCCTCGATGGGCACCGATCTGGACTCCCGTGCCTGGGAGCAGATCACGGAAGCGCTGGGGACTGTTGAGTACGACGAGCGCGGCAGTGCGGGACATGACGCATTCGCTGCATATGGCCGGTCGATCCTCAAACCGGTAGCCGAACAGCTCGGATGGGATGCGAGGCCCGGTGAGACGCCGGCGATTCAACAGTTGCGGCGAACATTGATCGGGGACTTGGGTAGTTGGGATGATCAGGAGGTGATCGCCGAGGCACACCGCAGGTTCACTTCATTCCTGAGCAATCGTGGTGCCATCGACCCCAATGACCAGTTGATGACGCTGGCGATTGTTGCACAGCATGCCGATGCGACCACGTTCGAGCAGCTGCATGCGCTCGCAAAGCAGGCTAGGGACGACGCGGAACAAACGCGATTCTATGCGGCGCTGGCGTCAGTTCGCGATAGTGAGCTCGCCGGGCAGGCTGCGAAGATTGCACTCAGCTCCGAGCTCCCGGCCCAGGCTGTGCAGCTGCGCTTCCGTATGATCGGTACCCTGCAGAATGCACATCCCGCACTTGCCTGGTCGATCTTCAGCGCCAACGCAGAAATGTTGTTAGCGCCGTTCGGCCACAATGCGCCGCTGTTCCTGGCCCAGTACAGTCCCAATTTCTTCTGGAACAGTTTGCCGTTGGATCAGCTGGAGGGCTGGCTCAAGGCACATGTCCCCGCGGAAATGTCACCGAACGTCGTCAAGGGCATGGAAAGCGCACGCTTCAAGGCGTCCGAGAAGGCCTTTCTGGTTCCCGCGGCGGACGCATACATCGCCTCGAAGAAGAATCCCCGCAACGGGCAATCTTGAGTGAGTAGTCGAGTGACATCCTGACGAGTCCCGGGTCTGCCGTTCCCGGCAGGCCCAAGGGAGGGCAAGCTCTCCCTACTATTGCCCGACCCTGCTACTCACGAGACGCTTTTCACATCAGCGGGACATCACGACCATCCTGCGCGAATTCAACCGGACCGCCACGGGACGATAAACAACCCTGCGCAACATCATGTTGCATCACAACGAAAATAAATAGCGGGTCGAGGTTGCAACCGGCAAATTCGGCGCGCTATATTTCCGATCACAAAATAACTGACAAGCAATTCGCAACTTCACAATGCGGCGAATGCATCAGGGAGGGCCGACGGATGTTCCCGGGAGTGCCGTGAGATCGGTGCGCATGACGGTCGTCACCGCGCGGAATATCTAACGTCAAAAGCGTTCGATGTCGGCCTTGGCGTTCTGGCCGGCCCATTACATACGACTGAAACAATACCCTCTGCGGGGCAAGGAAGACCATGAGCATCTTGTTCAGAAGTCGTGCCACACTTGTAACACTATTACTGGTCGTCTTCTCCGCGCTTCCTCCATCGAGCTCGCGCGCGGCCACCGGGCCAAGCAGCTTATGTCATGCGACCGACGGCAGCTTTACCACCTGCGCGAATGGGCGCCAGGAATGGTCGGACGTCACGCCCGTCTTCTTTCCGCAATCCAACAGCTACCTTTACGCGGACCAGGGTGCCTTCCTCAATCCTGGCGGGCCTCCTGATACATTTTTTCTCATGTATGACGAGTGCGCGCGCACGTCGCCCCTGGGACCCAATGACTATGTCCTGGTGAACTTTACCAATGTCGATAACGATTCAGGCGCGCCAGCCTTGGAGCATTACAGCGTTCACATCTTCTCGGACGGCACGATCATCTTTCTGGAAAACGGCCAGGTACAGTCAGTCAATGGGCAGACACGCGTCCCGCAGATCCAGGGCCAGCGGGGCAGAGTAGGGTTTGGCGCGTCCCCCACCTGTCCATCCAACCATGTGATCGCGGAGTTTCAAATACCGCTGCAGAGCGCCGGCTCACTGACTGCCGGATTCGATACGACCTATTCGCCAGATCCGCTTTTTTGGACGGGTAACGTTCCACCGCCCCCGCCACCGTTACCTCCATGCCCGACCTCAGGCTCAACCACCCCGGTTACGCTGCCCACGGTAAATGCGCCCGTGAAGTTGAGCGTCAAAGACTACAGAGTGATCTATCAGTCAATTCCGCTGTCGTTCACCTCCGGCGGGCCCACATCCGCCGCGCAATGTACGGTGACTTCAAACTCTGCGCGCCTGCCGGTCATGTTCCAGGATACCGAGCTGGGGCACGACTTCGGCCCTCCCTTACAGGTCGCCACCAGTGAGGCGGTCGCCCAGGTGAATGTGTTCGACCAGGGCCAACTCGACCCTGCCGGAATTCCACCGTGCGACTTCTCCGGATCAGGCGCGAACAACTGCTTCCTCAACGCGGCGCCGGGTGGCTCCGCCAGAATTGCCCAGTGGTCGACGGCTGGATTCAATATCACCGGACCGTTCGGCGCACCGATCTCCAATACCGGACCGCTCACGTTTTACATCAACCTCGATGCCTTGAATCCTCCGACAACCGATTTCAATTCATTCCTGCAATCGATTGAAACGTTTGCCCATACGACCCTCATCAATAACCTCGATGGAATCACCTCCATCGCGGTGTTCCAGGATCCACCCAATGACGTTCTGGTAACGGATGCCAATGGCCTGCAAACCGGACTGCAGGCAGACGGCACCATCGTCCACAATATCCCTCAATCCATCTACATCCAGGCGGCGGATCGAAATGCGGTAGTCATCGTGCAGCCTGCTCCAGGAAGCTACAGCACGCAGGTGATTGGTGCGACTAACAACCCTTTCTCGGTCTCGCTCTCATTCACGACGTTGCTGCCCAATCTTTCAGTGCCGTCGGTCTCCGAATCGGACTTTGCAGGGACGGTCGCGGCGACGGGAAACATTTTCACCTTTACCGTGCCCCCGCCGGGACCGAGAGGGGCGGGCGGTGCGATTCGCCCGGGGTTCACCAATACGGTGCTGCCGCACAACGACGATGATTCCAGTGGACCGACGCCTATTGGATTTCCGATCAACTTCTTCGGCCAGACGTTCTCCGCCCTCTTCGTGAACAATAACGGCAACGTCACGTTCGATCAGGCGCTGCCGGAGTTCACACCGTTCAGCCTGGCGACCACCCAACGGGTTCTGATCGCGCCGTTCTTTGCGGATGTAGACACACGGGCGGGCAACGAAGTCACTTACGGCACGAATTTCGTGAACGGACTGCCTGCTTTTGGCGTCACGTGGCCGGGAGTGGGCTGTTTTAACGAAAATACGAGCGTAACGAACTTCTTCCAGATGCTGTTGATCTCCCGCGCGGATACCGGCGCAGGTAACTTCGATATTGAATTTAACTACAACTCCATTCAGTGGGAGACCGGACAGGCGAGCGGAAGCAATGCGGCCTGCCAGGGAGGTTCCGCCGCACGCGCAGGATTCTCAAACGGCAGTGGGGCGCCGGGCACCTTCTTCGAATTGCCCGGCTCGGCGATTCCCGGCGCGTTTCTCGACTCCAATCCTTCCAGCGGCTTGATCCACAACAGTTTTGGCAGCACTCAGGCGGGCAGGTATGTTTTCCAGGTGCGCAATGGAATACCTGCCGCCCAGGTTGATACCGACGGCGACGGCGTCCCCGACGAGCTGGACAACTGCCCCACCGTACCTAACCCGGACCAGACGGATTCTGATTTCGATGGCGTAGGAGACGCCTGTTCCTCTGCGACATTGCAGCGCAATACGGCAGCCTTCCTGCAAGCGCTCCCCGCGGGGCAGACAAGTGCAGCAAGCAATGGGCTTACCGTAGCTGCGACACCCTCTCTCACTGATCAATTGACACGCATTGTCAATTTCCGTGTCGCTGCCGGGTTGGCCCAGTCGGCAAGCGACCTTACGGCCAGCCTGGTGAATAGTCTGGTATCAATCGGCCAGGTTCAGGCAGGGAACGCCAATGGCCTCATATCCAGCGTGCTGCAATCGCTGAATCAACCACCTTCGATCACATGCGCGTCGCCATCGGTCAACGAGTGTGTAAGAAGCTCCGGTACATCGGTTTCCTCAACGGCCCAAGTATCCGATCCTGACGGCGATGCGCTGACAGTGACATGGAACGTAGATGGAACCCAGGCGCAGGTGGATCGGGTGCCTGGTGGGAATCCGCCAACCGCAGCAGCAGTGACGTTGTCCGAGCTGTTCTCACTGGGCGTTCATAATCTGAATGTCTTTGTTACGGATAACAGATCGGCTCCAGCCGCATGCCGAACCACGGTCACCATTCGTGACACGACGCCCCCAACGCTCCTTGCCTCAGTGGGGCAGCCGGTACTGTGGCCGCCGAACCACAAGATGGTCAATGTCGGTTTCCAGGCGACTGCGCAAGATCAATGCAGCACTGTGCAACCCGTTGCCGTCAAAGTATTTTCCAACGAGAGCCAGACCGGAAACGGTTCCGGGAACTTCTCACCCGATGCAAGCGGTGGAGCCCAGAGTCTCTCACTACGTTCTGAGCGCGATGGAAGTGGCAGTGGCCGTGTTTATCTGGTCGTAGCCACATCCATGGATTCATCAGGCAACACCGGTTTCGCCTGCACTACCGCTGTGGTTCCGCATGATCAGAGCCAAAGTTCGATTCAGGCTGTTCAGGCTCAGGCAGCAGCAGCCCAAGCCTTCTGCTCGAGCAGCGGTGGAGCGGCTCCCGCGAACTTCTTTGCCATAGGGGGCGCTCAATAAGAGCTCACTGGAAGTAACGGCCCAGCGCAAAAAGAGCGCTTCCGGCAATCATTCCTACGGCCAATACAACGGGGCCGGTCAGAAGAACCCCGAAGGTTAGGGTGAAGAGTAGGAAACTCGGTGCCTGGTGGACGGACCAGCCTGCTTCCAGCAGCGGCAGTCCCCAGGCAAAGAGTAGGGAGAATATCGCGTACGCTCCCGCGCTGACTGCCAGTCCCCGCAGCGCAGCGTCACCATAGGTTCTAACCCTGGACGCATCCAAAAGAACGCCGCCCCAGACATAGCCGGCTACACCTGCGGAAAGGGCGGGCAACCCTATATACAGCAGGGCGAAGTGACCTGTCTTGGATAGAGGAAGAAAGAGGCCAACAGTAGCTAAACCCCCAAAGGCCGCGAACCAGACGGCGGCCACGGATCTTCGAGCGGCCGGTTGCAGGGTGATTTGAGGCAACTGCGTTTCTCCCTAACCGCGATGTCAATGGCTATGGCCGATGAGGATACACAACTGTCGGATGTCTTCGTACGTACCTGATTTACTTAAGGTTATGAGCGCCAAGGCACACACACCTATCTCGTCCCTTGGGTGGATTTTCAAGGCGGAGAAGGGTGTGGGACCCTCGCGCATCACCTTGAGAAGAACCAAACGATGCTCATCCGCCGTCGTTCTGCCGTAGTCCACGCCGCGCCCCTGCTCACCGGGATGCTTATGACCCTTTCTGCTATGGCAGCGCAGGCTCCGGCCCGCGGGGTGCACCACTTTGCGCTCGCGGATTCGACTCCCACCCACTCCGGCCCGGACGACCCTCAGAAGCCTGATAGTCCGATCACCACGTGGAAGGTACCGTTGTCGGGCGCGGACACCGAGGGCCTGGTCACCTTGCAAGATGAAATCTGGTCCGCGCAATTCGACGTTCCACTGCATTTCCATAAGAAGCACGCGGAGACGTTTTATATCCTCGACGGCGAAGTAGAGTGGACAGTTGGTGGTGAGACGCATGTGATGCACCCCGGCGATCTCGTCTATATCCCACCCAACACACCCCACAAGGTGCGCGTTATTGGCGGCAAGCCGATGCACACTTTGTTTTTCTCCTTACCGGGCGGCTATGAGGATCAGGAGGCCCTCCGCGGAAAATTCAGCAAGGAGGAGATGAACGCGCCCGCTGCGAAGGCGTACTCCGATGCGCTGGATGACTTCAACGCGCTGCCCGATGACACGCCCATTCCTTCCGACACGGCCGGACCCGAGCCGCATCGGGGCGTGCACCACTTCTCCTTGCAGGGGCATATCCGCAAAGCGGTCAACCGCTCGGGCAACGTGACCTCACTGATCTCGCTCTCCGGCGATCAAAGCGAAGGCCGCTACACCTTCCAGGACGAGAGCTGGCCCGCCGATTTCAATGTCGAGCTGCACTATCACAAACGTCACAGCGAGATCTTTTACCTGCTTGGCGGAGAGATCGAGTGGACCGTCGATGGTGAGACCCACAACATGCACGCGGGTGATGTCGTGTACATTCCCCCAAACACCCCTCACAAGGTGCATGTCGCAGGCGGTAAGCCCGCGCATCTCCTTTTCATACAGTCACCGGGCGGCTACGAGATCAATGTCGACCTGGCGAACGAGTACTCCAAGGCGGAGCTCTCGCGGCCAGGAGCAAAGGCGGCCCTGGCTGCCCTGCATGATTTCAACAAGCTGCAGGACCGGAGCCCCTACGAGCCCAAGTAAGTCCGATCCTCTATGGATTGCCGGATACGATTGGCAGGATGATCCGCGACGGATGCTTCGGATCATGAAAGATCGCGTTTTCAGCGGTCTGCCGGCGACGATCGCTATTGAGTGGCGCGCCCGTGTTGGGGTTCACGTCGAACCTGGGAAAGTTGCTGCTCGAGATATCCACTCGGATCCGGTGTCCGCGCTGAAAGACCAGCGAGGTCGGGTACAGCTGGATCGACAGCTCGTATGCTTCGCCGGGCTTCATGAGCTGCGCATGCGTCAAGGAGTTGCGGTAGCGAGCCCGGATGATGCCATCGGCGATGTTGAGCTCCAGGCCGGACGGAAAATCCTTGCTCGGCGGATACACGTCGACCAGCTTGGCCGTGAAGTCCGTATCCGGCGCACTTGAGCTCGCCCAGAGCTTGACCTCCAGGGGCCCGGTTACTTCAACATCCTGCGCCAGCGGTGGTGTCTGGAAGACTAAGACATCCGAGCGAGCCGACAGCGGCGCGGTGTCGGCGCACAGCCATGACTCCTTCGTGCAGCGCTGATTCTGCGCCCCCACGCTCACCACGGAGCCGAAAGAGGAGATATTGCCGCCCAGGGTAGGCACGGGATGTCGGGGATCGAATGTATAGCGGGTCGGCGCGGAGTCCGTGGGTTGGGTCGTTGCCAGAGACCCGTCCTCGTGCAGGAAGTAAGCCGTGTTGACAGCTCTGGCGAGCGGCCATTCCTGCTCATCCCGCCAGCGGCCGCCGACGAATACGCGTCCCTCGGGGGTGCGATGAGCATCGCCCCCGCCCATGACGAAAATGCGCACGGGCGCGGTTCGCTCGACTCCGTTCGCAATGCCTTTCAGCCAACGATCGAACCATCGCAACTCGAAGTCATTGCGATTGAGGACGGCGTTCGGGCCGAACTCCGCCATCCCCGAATGCGACTCCTCCTGGCCGTAATGGGTCCATGGGCCGACAATGAGCCGCTGGGGTGTATGCTTCGCCTTTGCCAGGGCTGGAAAGTTGAGATCCGCGACATCTTCGCTCCAGGAGTCATACCACCCGGTCACCTGGTAGGTAGGGATGTCCTTATATTCGGCCACGTGATCGACAACACTGGAGCCCATGTCGGTCCAGAACGCATCGTTGTCGCCGTGTCGCATCGCTTCAATGAGCCATCGCTCATAGTCTGGAGCGAACTTCAAGGGAGTAGAACCGGACTTCAGGGGCAGTAAGTTGAGATACTCCGGTACGTGCTCGCCCAGGTCGGTCAGAGCAGAAGCAGCCGCTGGTGGTTGCGCCGCTCGTACCGCGGCAAGATCGTGATCGTCCCCACCGAGGGTGAAGATCCAGTTAAACCAGCGTAGCTCAAACGCACCTTGGTGCCGAATGCCAAATCGCCCCGTGTTGCTGACGGCGTCGACCGGCACCATCGCAGCCAGATTGGGCGCGTTCGCGATCGCAAGTGCGTGCTGTGTGGCCCCGACATAGGAGGCACCTACCGTACCGACCTTGCCGTTGGACCAGGGTTGTTTGCCAATCCATTCGAGCAAGTCATAGCCGTCGATACCGTCATCGACGAGCATGCGCCATTGTCCTTCGGACTTGTAGCGCCCACGCACATCCTGACTGACGACGACATAGCCGCGCTTGACCCAGTACTCTTCCGGGCGGGCCCACGTGAAATCCTTGTTGTATGGCGTGCGGGACACAACGGTTGGAAAGCGGCCTGCCAACCGGACGCCGCCCTTCGCGGGCAGGTAGATGTCCGTGGCCAGCCTCACTCCGTCGCGCATCGGGAGCATGAAGTCCTTGATGACCTCGACCTGGATGTCACGATCCTCGCTCGAGGAGGCCGAAGGGCTGGCCTCATCTGCATTGGCATGCGCTGGGTAGGTGGGACCCTGAACGAGAAGGGCCGCGATACATAGTACGAACCAACGCGCGCTCGAGCCAGCGGCAGAAATACCTTGCGACATCTTAATCACCTCGATCCCCTCGAGAGGAGCACCTTGCCGATCTTGGCTCCCATCAAAAGGGCAAGCAATGCCTTCACTCCCGCGCCCCTTTTGCAGCCAGAGCCGCCTGGTACGCTACCGTGATCTCCTGAGTCTTACGGGCAGCAACCTCCTTGATCTCTGG
>Ga0134126_10001578_pt1 | contig 29085 bp, 29 predicted proteins | sample KB31752_FD_96881 | JGI IMG/M metagenome (GOLD analysis project Ga0134126, IMG submission 96881) | Terrestrial soil microbial communities with excess Nitrogen fertilizer from Kellogg Biological Station, Michigan, USA - KB3-175-2 | ecosystem: Environmental > Terrestrial > Soil > Unclassified ... | reverse complement strand
TACCCTTTTAATAATTTGTAAGCTTTTTTGTCTGCAAATATTTCCACCTGATATTTATCCAATCCCGGTTTTAATTTTTCCAGGAATGCAGGAGCAATCTTTTCATCTACCAAAATGGCATCCACAGAATTGCAAACTGATGGGCGGGAAACTTTTGCATTAACAACAATGTCAACCGCTTTTTTTATATCAGCTTCTTTCTCTACATAAATATGGCAAACCCCTGCGCCCGTTTCAATTACCGGTACCCGGCTATTCTCGCGCACATACCTGATAAGTCCATCAGAGCCGCGTGGAATGATCACATCTACATAACGGGTAGCCGTGAATAATTCTTTTACTGCCTCCCTGTCGGACGGTAAAAGGGTCACACAATCTGGATTGATATCATTTTTCAAAAGTGCATTTTTAATAATCTTTATAGCTGCCTTGTTTGTTTCGTCCGCATCGCTGCTGCCTTTGAGCAGGCATCCATTTTGGCTACGGAGGCACAAGGCGGCGATGTCAAAAGTTACATTTGGCCTTGATTCAAATACAGCGCCTACCACACCCATCGGAACGGAAATTTTTTGTAATTGCAAACCATTGGGCAAAATTCTTTCCTGCAATTTTATACCCGCAGGGTTTGGCAGTTTGCTGATGTTACGGATGCTTTTTGCAATGTTATTTATTCGTGCCTCGTTCAGCATTAAACGATCATTGCGAGGATTATCCGGAGCTTGTTTTACCAGGTCTTTGGCATTTGCTTTTAATATGGTTCCGGTATTTTGCAATAGCCCATCTGCTATTGATTGTAAGGCAGCTTTTATCTTCTTATCGGTGCAGTTTCGCAAATCTATAGCGGCCTTGTATGTTTTTATAATAAGAGGTTCAACGGGTTGCATGTTCTATTTTTTGATTCGAATATTTGTTTTTTTTCTTTATTAAAAAAGCACAATATCATCTGCATGGGCTGCCATCACATGTTTTATATGCAGGTTTTGGCGTAGCGGTTCAGCGGCAATCTTTACCTTGGCCACGCCGATAATTTTTTCTTCTTCATTCATAATCTGCACCACTTCGCCTGCAGCAAATTTACCCTGAACATTGGTAACGCCAACTGTTAATAAACTGCGGCGCTGCTCCAATGCCTTTACTGCTCCTTTATCCAATGTAATGCTTCCGATAGTGATGCTGCCACTTGCCAGCCACTTTTGCCTTGCTTTTAAATTGCTTTGCTGTGCGGTAAATACACTCCCATTGTTTCCCGTAAGCGCGTCAACAAAAGGGTTTGTACCTGACAGGCCACAAATAATAACTTGTATGCCCAATGATACAGCCAACCTGGCAAAGGTGAGTTTGGAAACCATTCCTCCAAGCCCGAGACTTGTTTTTTCTCTTTTTACATAGCCTATCACTGTGCTGTCAATTTTACCCACAACCCGAATGATTTCTTTTTTGTCATTTAGAAATCCGCCGACAGAGGTACAAATAATAAGGCTCTGTGCGTTGAAACCAATTGCTATCAAAGTGGCCAGTTCATCATTGTCTGAAAATTTTAATTCAACATTGCTGACAAGGTCGTTTTCGTTTACAACAGGTATGATTCCATTGTTCCAGAAAGCTTCAAATGTTTCTTTAAACTGAAGAAATTGTGAACGGTTGCTGAAATGGTGCCTCTCGCAAAGCGCCTGCGCCACAGGTATTTTATAATCGGCAAAATATTTTTGATACAATTGTATCAAAATGGGATTGCCAATCGCTGCGGCGGCTTTTCTTTCGCTTAAAGTTCCCTTATAATGTTGTATAAATGCCTTGCCGCTGCCCACTGCTCCGCTACTTACCAATACCACATTATATATTTTTGAAAGATCAGCAATGGACGCTGCCACTTTTTTAATAACCGGTTTCCTGATAACTCCATCTTCGTCTGTTATTGACGCGGTGCCCAGTTTAATTACAATTACCTGCTTTTGCATCCGGCAAAAATATTGATTACGTGATAATTAAAAACCGGTTCCCATTATTATTAATTTATCAGGTTTAGTTTTTACCCCACAATTCCATTTCAGGGTTTTCTACCAAAATAAAAATCCATACTATTTATTGCTTTACTGTATTTCTAATTTCGATAGCAGAAAGGGATAGCATAAACGAGTTCGCCTTCCTATGTCAGAATTTTTCAGAACCGTTGCGCAGGTTTGTCGTGTAACCATGACTGTTAAAAATACTTTTGGCCACATTGAATAAATTTTTTTATTACAGTAAAAACAAATTTGAATGATTTTATTGCCTTTTAACTTTACAATTGCTTCGTAGTTTTACGTTGCCCGATTGAAAATAAAAATTGGATAAATTAATTATAAATACGAATATTTATATTTATAGTGTATTATGAACCAGAATATTTCATCAGGGAAATATTCTGTGTTTAACGTAGCAAACAAACAAATACACCTGATTCTTATTCTGTTACATTCCATCATGAAAATAATTTCGAAGAATTGCATCATTTAACTTTTCAACGCATTCTTTAATAAAATATAAATCTTTACTTTTATGTACAAATTTTTTCGGATGCGCGTATTTTTTTTAGCAGTTATGCTTTTCTTTTTCGTAACGGTAAAATCACAAACTGTCCTGTCGCCGGGATTTAATGTATGTCCTCAAAGCACATCCCTATTGAATAATTACCATCTTCACGACAGTGCTTCGGCACCTAAATGGTTTTTCAGCTCGTTTAGCGGGTTATCCACCAGTGTATCATTTTTTAAAGGAGGCAATGCTTCTATTTTTTCTGCACCAATGGGGTTGCAACTGAACCGCAGTTTAAATAATAACTGGTTTGCATTTGCCAATGTAACAGTTGCGCCTTCTTATATCAGTATTAACCCATCTTATCTTAGCGGATTGAATAAGAACTTTTCCAACAACGGCTTTCAACAAAATAGCTTTGGATTGTATCCTGCGGCATCTTTGGGATTGATGTATGTAAACGATGCCCGGACATTTTCTATTTCCGGCAGTGTAAGCGCAGAAAGAAATGTTTATCCTATTCTTCCTTACTACCCCGTGAGCCATCCCACACAAAACCCGGTTCTTTTGCCACGCAGGTAGTTTTTATTTTAAAAAATTTATAAATTTTCTAAAAGAAAAATTTTGTTCCAGTAAATATAATTTTTAAAATTATTATTCAATTTATGTGCAATGATGAAAAATTAAAATTGCACAAATGAACTTGGGATAATACACAGAAAGATTAGTGATTATTTTTTTACAGATGCAGAAGTTGTTGCCCCTAATTTTTTTGCAACTTCCATTATTTTTACAATATCGCCCCAGCTAACTAATGAATCTGCATTTATTACCACTGCAGGTTTTGTCAGTGAATCGGTAATGGGTAGACGGGATTTCAGCACTGATTCCAATGAATCAAAAGGAATTTCATCCTGGCCAATATAAACCTGCTTATTTTTATTAATACTTACTATTACACTTTGCTTGGCTTTTGTATCGCTGGTGGCCCGGGGGTTATTCATTTTTATAACGTTAGGGTTGGCCATGGTAGAAATGATCAAAAAGAAAAACATAAGTATAAAGAGGATATCGTTCAGTGGCCCGGTATCCACATCGGTGTCTTCGTTTTTAAATCTTTTTCTGATACTCATTTAATATATTTGGCTCTCTCCCTGAAAAAAAGTTCAAAAGCCACCTTTTTAAAAGTTTATAATTATCAAATCACAAATTCTAATGAGTTGGCTCCTGTAAAATATCTGCAAATTCTGCGCTGGCAATTTCCATTTTATTTTCGATCCTGGTAATTTGAGCGACAAGGTAACTGTGCCCTATATACGCTAAAATACCTATTATCAAACCTGTAGCAGAAGTAATCATTTTTATATAAATACCGTCAGCTATCGTATTTGCTGTATATTCTGTACTGGCCGCAATACCTTTGAATAAGGCCAGCATCCCTATTATCGTACCCAAGAAACCAAATAATGGGGCAATTCTCGCTACGATAGAAATAATTGAAAGATTTTTTTCTAACTTATATAATTCCAAAGCACCCACATTTTCCATACTTTTTTCAATTGCATCTATAGGTTTTCCTATTCTCTGGATTCCTTTGTCAATTATCCTGGCAACAGGGGTATCATTATTTTTTGAAAAGCTCCTTGCTGCTGAAACATTGCCACTTACGATATGGTCTCGAATGATGCGCATAAAATTATCATCAATTTTACCAGCTTTTTTGATAGCAATCAATCTTTCAAAAAAGAAATAAAGAGCGCCAACAAAAAGAATTCCTAATGGAATCATTAGGACGCCGCCTCTTTCCAGTGTTTCCCATAAGTTTTGGGTTTGGGTTGAGGAGTGTGTTAGTGCGCTTGAATCAACTTGCAGAAAAAATAAATCCATTTAGGTTGGTTTAGTAACAAATGTAAAAAGTAATTTCAAAAATGTATAAACAATAAAATATAAAAAGAAACTTTAACTCAAATTTTAAAAAGTAAATTTCTGTTTATATATAAAATTAAAACTTTGTCAAAACAGATTAAAATAAGCTAATGATGATAAAAGTTGAATAAGCGAATGTTCATGATAAAAGATATTTAAGAAACCTCTTTAGTTGCTTTTTATCTCATTCTCTTACGAAAGCTACGCTTTCTCTTCCCAAACCATGCATAAATGAACAATCGTTTCAGCAGCCTTTGCCATGTCATTTACTCCTACCCATTCTAGTTTTGAATGAATAGCCTGCATTCCTGTGAAAATATTTGGGCATGGCAATCCCATATAACTCAGCCTGCTGCCATCTGTTCCACCGCGAATGCTTTCCGTTTTTACTTTTATTCCCGAACGCGTGATGGCTTCGGCAGCGTGGGAAGATACTTCAGGATTTTCATCCAGTATTTTTTTCATGTTCCGATACTGTTCTTTAATGTGGAATTCTATGGAAGCGCCAAGATAGTGGTTGCAAACATTTTCTGCTATTTCTTTTAATTTTTCTCCGGATTGTTTTAATTTTTCATCATCAAAATCCCTGACGATAAATTCTATGGTGGCTTTCTCGGCAATGCCTTCAAACCGCACCGGGTGAACAAATCCCTCTTTGTTGTCTGTTGTTTCAGGAGACCATCCATTCAGCGGCAGTGCATGCATAATTTCACCTCCGATTTTCAAAGCATTTACCAATTTATTTTTTGCATACCCGGGATGAGATATAACACCATTGATAATTATAGTTGCTGAGTTGGCGCTAAAAGTTTCATCTTCAAGGCTTCCTGCTTCGCCACCGTCAATTGTATAACCAAATTGAGCACCCAATTTTTTCAAGTCTAATTTTGAAGTGCCTTGTCCAATTTCTTCATCCGGCGTAAATAATATTTTTATTGCTCCATGTTTTATTGCAGGGTTTTCAATTAAATATTTAGCAGCTTCCATTATAGCAGCAACGCCACTTTTATCATCAGCGCCCAGTAGCGTTTTTCCACTTGCGGTAATAATATCGTTTCCGATTTGTGTTTTTAAATAAGGGTAAACAACTGCTGATAAAACCTGGGAAGCATCATCCGGAAGTACAATATCTTCTCCCTGGTAATTTTTATGAAGAATAGGGTTTACGTGAGTGCCGCTACAATCAGGCGCTGTATCAATATGGCTGCAAAAACAAATTACCGGAATATTTGTTTTTTCTGAATTAGAAGAAATAGTTGCATAAACATATCCATACTCATCCATTTCTGCATCGTTAATTCCGATTTGTTTTAATTCTTCGACAAGAATTTTGCTTAAATCTTTTTGCTTTTCTGTAGATGGGTGAGAACTGCTTTTTGGATCGCTTTGTGTGTCTATTTTTGCGTAACGCATAAAACGGGCAGCGATAGAATCTTTGTTGATTACTATTTGCATTAAATAATATTTTGAAAATTTGAGATGTGAAATTATGAAAAATAGCTCATTGCAGTTTTTAAGAAATCTTTTGTTTTATGTAACAAAGCATAAGAGTAAGTTGCACCGCCTAAAAAATTAAAAATGAAAATCCTTTTGCTCATACGCCATGCAAAAAGTGGCTGGGACAATCCTTCGCTTCCTGACTTTGAAAGAACCTTAACTGAGCGTGGTAAAACAGATGCGAGAATGATGGCGAAAAAAGTTGAAGAAAAAAATTTTAATGTTGATGCGTTGGTTTCAAGTTCAGCAAAACGGGCAAAAAAAACAGCTAAAATTTTTATGAAAGAACTTAAGATTGATGAAAAAAACTTTCAATTAATGGATTCTTTATATGAAGCCCCGGTAAAAAATTTTTATCAAGCCGTTGAGTTTTTGAATGATGAATATAACACAGTGGCTTTATTTTCTCACAATCCTGGCATTACTTAATTTATTAATTCTCTTGATTGCCAACCTGTTTATGACATGCCTACTTGTGCAGTTTATGCGTGTAGCATAAAAACAAATCAGTGGAAAAATTTTCGCACATCAGAAAAAAAATTTTTATTTTTTGATTATCCAAAAATCCCAAATTGAAAATCTTTAATAATTGTTCGTTTACTGATAATTGCAATAATCAAACTCTATCCACGTACATCTAATGCATCTCTCAATCCGTTCCCCAAAAGATTAAATGCCAAAACTAAAATCATAATGGCAACCCCGGGAGCCAGCGCCAGAGCCGGATTGTGGGTAATGATAAAATTATAATTTTCCTTCAACATTAAACCCCAGCTTGGTGTTGGTGGCTGAATACCAACGCCCAAAAAACTTAATCCTGCTTCAATAATGATAGCGCTCGCAAAATTAGCCGCAGCGATTACAATTACCGGGCCGAGCACGTTCGGAAGAATATGCCGGATAATTATTCTCATATTTTTTAATCCTAAAGCTTTGGCGGCTTGTATATATTCCAGTTCGCGAAGCGCCAAAACCTGTCCGCGAATCACACGCGCTACGCTTACCCACATTGTTAATCCAACGGCAATAAATATTTGCCAGAAACCTTTTCCCAAAGTCAATGTGATTCCAAATACCAAAAGCAAAGTTGGCATACTCCAAATTACATTGATGAACCACATAATAATATTATCTGTTTTTCCTCCATAATATCCGGCAGAAGCGCCTAAAATAATTCCGATAGAAAGTGAAATGAGAACCGTAATCAATCCCACTGCGAGGCTTACACGAACTCCAACCAAAAGCCTGCTTAAAATATCACGCCCAAAAGTGTCTGTACCCAACCAGAAAGTTTTTGTTTCGATGTAATTTTTTGGCGCAAGATTGTTCTTTGCATACACTTGCTTTTCCTGTAAACCTTCATCAATAAATTTCTCCACATACACAGAATCCTTTATTTCTTTATAACTGTTAATTGGTACAAAAAGATATTTGTCTTCGGCGCCAAATATTAATCTTTTAAAAACCCCGGTTGAAAGAATTTGTTTTTCTTTTTTAACTCTTAAAAATAATTGAGAAGTGCCCGGCTTTGACGCCATTATTTCCAAAATTTCCCTGTCAGCATTTGGTGTAGAATCGGTGCCCAGGTAATATGCAAAAATGCCTACAAAAACCGACAGGCAAATAACGATTAAACCCACCATTGCGCCTTTATTTTTTTTTAGCCTTCGCCATGCATTTTGAGAAAAAGAGAACGATTGTTGCATTGAGATAAAAATAGCTAAGTTTTAATGAAATAAAAGTGATTTGCGGGAAATTAATGGAATAATTCATTGAATTTTTCAATGAGAATTAAAATCGATTTTTATAAAATTATTTTAATATAGGAATATCGATTTTATAAAAAAATTACGTCCATGATTGTGAGTTTAAAATTTATTTAGGTTATTATTGTGCAATATTTCAATAAGCGTTTATTTAAAAAGATGGGGAAATGTTCATTATTCTTTCCCCCCTCGTCTCATTTTTATGAAAATAAAAACTTGATTTTGACTCTATTTGTTAATGAAGATACCCAAAAAAATATCGCCAGATAGTATTAAAGATTCAGTAGTAGAAATTAGATATTCTTCTAAAATTCCTTTTGAAGTAGCAATTGGCTTTTTCTATAAATCATTAGACGACACTTATAACTATACTAACAGACCAATAGGTATAGGAAAACAACAATTGACGAATTCCATCCCATCTAACTTGCAACAAATTGGAATTCAAATTGCAAATAGACATCTTTTTTATAATGAAAAAATTAAAATAGAATTATTGCCTAATTCTATTATTTTTAATTGTCTTGACAGTTACATTTCCTGGGATATTTACCAACCTGAAATTGAGAAAACCTTATCCCAAATTACAAAGGCTGAAATAATTGAGAATTATACACGAGTTGGTTTAAGATATATAAGTGAATACCCTAATCTTGATTTAAAAGATTGTTTGAAATTTTCATTTTCTTTTAACATGCCGGAAATGAAATCTAAGACATATACGTTTCATTCTGAATTTAACCAGGATAACTTAAAAATAATTTTAAACTTGAATAATAATATACAAATAATTAATTCGAAAAGCGCATCTCAAAATGAATTAGGAATTTCTTCGGTATCGAATGTGGATATTGATGTTATAATGGAAAATATTGAAGAAAAATCGTTAGAATCTCTTTTGTCAAAAATTGAAATTGTACATCAAAAAGAGAAAGAAATATTTTTTAATTTACTTACAGATAAATTTTTAGAATCTCTTAATCCTGTTTATTAAATTAATATGCCTATACCTGCCGCTCATATAAATGAATTTAATTCAAACCAGCAAGTTGTTTGGATAGCGAAAAATTATACAGGAAGTGGATCAACCGGATTGCTAAGAGATAATTTTTCAGATGACGAAATAGTTTTTTTCCATAGTAAGCAACCTGGCTTTAGAGAAAATTACCCGGGAACCTATAACAGTATTTTAATTTCTAATTCTGATAGAAAGCTTATCCATTTTGAAAAATCATTCAAGAACCAGTTTGAATTATTGTCAGCATATTTTCAAAACTTAAATTTTCAAGAAGCTAATGAAAAATTATCATCTTCTTTAATTAGCCTGCTTAATATAAATCCAGATGTTATTTCAATGGAATTAACACGAGATAAGAGTATTTTTTACACTTTAAAGAAACAAGATTATACCTTTTTTATTCAACATTTTTTAAACGAAATTGAAGACGACGAAGATGAGGCAATATTAACTGTTTTTAAAGACGATAATAAATTGCCCAGCTATGCAGGTAGCTTATTACAAACTATTTCGGAATTGAATACTTTACTAGAACCTTCTAATACATCAAAACTAGAACTGGAGTTAAATGAACTATCCAATTAAAATCCTACCCAATTCTAATTATAAGCTTATTACCTGTGATGTTTCAAATTGCTATTTAATTCGCTTTACACATTCTAACAAAATAGAAGATATTTTTGATGAAGAACTAATGCAGGTTAGGCAAATCTCTATATGCGACCCAAGTGGGAATATGAATGATTTATCTACGAGTCTTTTGGGAGTATTTGAAACTTCATTCGTTCAAATTGAATTGTCCCAATCAGGTAAAGAGAAGTATAATTCTCAATGCGATCCCGATATTTCGGTAGAAGTTCCCATTTTTAAAAAAGATTTTACTATAAATGAAAGTAGAGGATTTTGGGTTGTTCTAATTGGCGACATTAATGAGAAAACAATTGATTATACTAAAGGAGGAATTGATACAAAATTTAAGGCTACATGTTTTATTGAGCATACTCCAATGAAATGGAATTACTGGCATTTTTCAATTAGATGGAGAACAGAAGAAGGCTTTTGGCATACTTTGAATGACAATCAGAAGAAAAAAATGTCAAAGCGATTAGCGCATGAAGCGCGCGCCAATATTGCTAAATTTGCAAAGATTGAAGAGCCGAATTATACACAATTAAATCATCCTGACTATTGTAAATTATAATTATTTTGACTTAAAATTCGCTGATAATTTTTTCTTTGACTTTTGAAGATTTTTAATTTATTCTCTCTCACTTCACCTTCCTTCCTTTCCAGCGATAACTTCCAAATTTCCCCAGCCACCCCGCAATCAGAGTATAAATAATATGGAAAGGCTGCGCCGGAATAAACCACCAAAGTAATTTTTCTTTTCCAAAAAACTTTGCTACAGGATATAAAAAAAATAATTCGACAATTGTTTTTATTACAATTAAAATCAAAAACAAATAAAAAGATTGCAGATAAAAAAAAGAAAAAATACCGAGAATAAAAATCCATGCATTTAAAAGATAAACCAGCAACAAAACCATCGTGATTTTTTTATCCGTATAAATGCCCGCTTTACTTGCCCAGCGAATCCTTTGGTATAAAAATTCTTTCAAATTCCCAGTTGGTTTTGTTTCAACAATTATTTCTTTTGATTTTAAAAACAATGTTTTTTCAGGATAATTTTTGTGAATTTTATGCATCAGCAACATATCATCTCCGCTGGCGATTTGGTCAATTCCTTCAAAACCTCCAACATTATAAAATACTTTTTTTTGATAAGCAAGGTTAGCGCCATTACACATAGCATGTATTTTTTTAGAAACCGATGCGCCGGTTATTCCCTGCAAAGTCATAAAATCCAGCGATTGAAATATGTTAAAAAATCTTTTGAATAACCCGTCTTTCTCTGAAGGATTTTCGAACGCAACCAGTAAAGCAACAAATACTGGCGATTTCTCTTCGTAATAAAGTGCCATTGTTTCAAGCCATTTCGGAGGCGCAGTGCAGTCTGCATCTGTGGTAACAATTAACTCACCTTTTGCAAATTGTAGCGCCGTTTCAATTGATTTTTTTTTGTAGGAATTTAATTTTTCATTTTTAATAAAATCTGATAGATGAATTACCCGGATATTTTCTTTTTGAAAAGATTGAATAAAAGAAACCGTATTATCCGTAGAATGGTCATCAGTAATAATTATTTCAAATTTATTTTGCGGATAAGTTTGATTGATAATGGATTGAATACAACTGCGAATATTTTTTTCTTCATTCCGCGCAGCGATAATTATGGAAATAAAAGGAAGCTTATTTTCCTCGAATTTTTCGGGCGGTTGATATTCAGGCATTCCCATCCAGCCTTTTCTGTAATATAGAATTAGCCAGGCATAAGGAATTATTAAAAAAATAGAGATCAGCCAAAAAACCATTGTAAGTATTAAGTTGTCAAATAAAAATCAATCGCTGAAAATAAGTCAAAAATAATTTTTTAATATCAAAAGGAATTATTAGATTTGTATAGTTGCATAAACAACTATATGCTAAACAACCAATTTAAAAAAGGGGAACTTTATAGTTTTATAACAGGTAAGGCTTCTACGGCGGTAGCCAGGAGATTGCAAAAGAATTTTAAAGAAGCCGGAATAGAAATTACGATTGAGCAATGGAGCGTTTTGTACCATCTTTGGAAGGAAGAGGGGCAAAGCCAGCAGCAACTTTGCGACGCAACTTACAGGGATAAACCAAGTATTACAAGGTTGGTTGATAATCTGGAAAAATCAAAACTGGTAAAAAGAGTGGCGTCAAAAAATGACCGGAGAAGCAACCTTATTTTTCTTACCACAGAAGGAAAAATACTGGAACAAAAAACAATGGAAGTGGCTAACACAACTTTAAATGAAGCACTTTCCGGAGTAACAAACGGACAAATAGAAATAGCAAAAGAAGTACTACAAATGGTTTATGATAACCTGGCCAAATAAATTACAAACGGAAGACTTTAAAAGCCGGAAATGAGATAAAACAATTTAAAGACAATCAAAAAAATAAAAAACATGGAAACAACAACAGTTTCAAAAATAAAAGGCGGGCAATGGCTCATTAAAGAAAGCGAAGCATCAGACATTTTTACGCCAGAAGATTTTTCTGAAGAGCAGGAAATGATTCTCGAAATGTGCCTTCAATTTTTAAAAACAGAAGTTCATCCGATTGTGGAACGCATTGATAAAATGGAACCGGGATTGATGCCTTCATTGATGGAAAAAGCAGGGCAGCTTGGATTATTAAGCGCATCTGTTCCCGAAGATTTGGGTGGCATGGGAAAAGATTTTGTTACCTCCACTTTAGTGAGCGAAGGCCTCGGAGGCGGCTACTCTTTTAGCGTTGCAATGAGCGCCCATGCCGGAATCGGTACATTGCCGATTTTATATTTTGGAACCGAAGAACAAAAGAAAAAATACATTCCTAAACTCGCTTCCGGGGAATGGAAAGGTTCTTACGGATTAACAGAACCCGGAAGCGGCAGCGATGCGCTGGGCGCAAAAACAACCGCTACACTTTCAGAAGATAAAAAGAATTATTTATTGAATGGGCAGAAAATCTGGATTACCAACGGAGGCTTCGCTGATGTTTATACGGTTTTTGCAAAAGTAGATGGAGAGAAATTTACAGCCTTTATTGTTGAGCGCAATTTTGAAGGATTTACGCGCGGGCCGGAAGAACATAAAATGGGAATTAAAGGTTCATCAACTGTTCAATTATATTTCCAGGATTGTAAAGTGCCTGTAGATAATGTATTGGGCGAAATTGGCAGAGGACACATTATTGCTTTTAATATTTTAAATATCGGAAGGTTAAAATTAGCCGCGGCTGCTGCCGGAGGTGCAAAATTAGCATTAGAAAATTCTATTGAATATGCAAAAACACGCGAACAATTTAAAACCGCAATTGCCAACTTTGGCGCTATAAAACATAAGCTCGCCGAAATGGCAATCAAAATTTATGCAGATGAAAGTGCTTTATACAGAACAGCAAAATGGATTGACGATAAAGAGGAAGAACTTTTAGCCCAAGGCAAACCTTTTAATGAAGCGCTATTGGGTGCTGCTGAAGAATTTGCCATCGAATGTGCTATTCTAAAAGTGCATGGCAGCGAGATGCTTGATTTTGTAGTAGATGAAGGCGTTCAGATTCATGGAGGCGTTGGGTTTAGCGATGAATATAATATCAGCCGCGCCTACCGCGACAGCCGTGTAAACCGCATCTACGAAGGAACAAACGAAATCAACCGGTTACTTACTGTTGATATGATGATAAAAAGAGCGATGAAAGGAAAACTGGATTTGATGGGCCCGGCAATGAATGTTCAGAAAGAATTATTGAGCATACCTGAATTTGGAAATAATGAAGAAGGCTCTTTTTCAAAAGAGAAAAAAACAATCAGTAATATGAAAAAATGCATATTGATGGTTGCCGGAGCGGCAGTTCAGAAATTAGCAGCCAATCTTACTAACGAGGAAGAAATTATTATGAACATTGCAGACATGGCGATTGAAACTTTTGTTTCAGAAAGTACCTTGCTTCGGGTAATGAAATTAGTAGAAAAAAATGGCGAAGAAAATTCAAAAGCAGAAATTGATATTATGAAATGTTATTTGAATGACGCGGTTGATAAAGTTGCCAAATGTGGTAAAGAAGCCATCAACGCATTTGCTGCCGGGGACGAACAAAAAATGATGCTGCTCGGATTAAAAAGGTTTACAAAAGCAGAACCTTTCAATAGCAAGGATGCCAGAAGGTTGATTGCTGATAAATTGATTGAAGAAGGGAAATATTTCTTTTAAAGTTGAGTTTTATTAATAGTACAGTAAAACAACTTTTCAAGAAGATTTATATTATGTATATTTCAGTGTTTTAAAAATTGAATTGAAATATATTTTAGAGAAAAAAAGTATTTTTTTTATCCACCTATAAAATTTTATATCATCAATATTAATCCTTCAAAAAACAAAGCATTAGGGAAACTAAGCCAACTTTCAGGCAGCCTTATCGGTAGCGAAATTGTAAAATTAGGTGCCGACATAAAAGAAAAAATAAAAAGCGGAGAGCAAATTTATAATTTCACTATAGGTGATTTTGATTCTTCAATTTTTCCAATTCCACAAAAGCTGGAAGATGAAATTATTCAAGCTTACCGAAATAAATTAACGACTTATCCTCCGGCTGACGGAATTCTTCAGTTGAGGGAATCTGTTTCAAAATTTATTAAAGAAAGGGAAGGGCTTGATTTTAGTACAAATGAAATTCTCATTGCTGCAGGTGGGCGCCCTCTCATTTACGCTTTATACAGGGCAATTGTTGATAAAAATGATAAAGTAATTTATTCGGTTCCAAGCTGGAATAATAATCATTATGTGCATTTTACCGAAGGCCGACACGAAGTAATTGAAGCTACTTCAGAAAATAATTTTATTCCTTTGGCAGAAGATATAAAACCTCACATTGAAGATGCTGTTTTAATTGCATTATGTTCTCCATTAAATCCTACCGGAACCGTTTTTAAAAAGGAAGAACTGGAAAAGATTTGCGACATGGTAATTGAAGAAAACAACCGCCGTGGCCTTGAAGAAAAGAAATTGTATGTAATGTATGATCAAATGTATTGGACACTTACTTATGGTGAAACCAAACATTATAACCCGGTAAGCCTTCGTCCTGAAATGAAAGATTACACTATTTTTATTGACGGTATCAGTAAAGCTTTTGCTGCTACGGGCGTCCGTGTTGGTTGGGCTTTAGGGCCGGAACATGTATTGTCAAAAATGAAAGCCATCAATAGCCATTTGGGTGCGTGGAGCCCAATGGCAGAACAAAATGCAACCGCTAAATTCCTTCTTCAAAAGGAAAATATTGATGAATACCTCTCTGATTTTAAAACAGAATTACAGGAAAGGCTTCAACTGATTTATGAAGGTTTCCAACGTTTAAAATCAGAAGGGTTTGCCGTTGATGCATGTGCACCGCAAGCCGCTATTTACCTAACAATTCAACTAAGCCTTACCAGTAAAACAACAAATAAAGGGGATTTTCTTTCTACTCAATCTGAGGTAACATCCTATATTTTGAATGAGGCAAAACTCGCCGTAGTGCCTTTTTACGCTTTCGGCGCGCCAAAAGAGTCCGATTGGTACAGGTTGAGTGTTGGCACTTGCAAAAAAGAGGAAATTCCTGCTATGTTTGTAAAGTTGAAGGAAGCTCTTCAAAAATTAAAGTGATAATGCTATTTTAAAAAATTTAATAAGCCTTTAAAATAATAAAAATTAAAAAAGGTATCAGCAACATTTTTTAAAAGCCACTAATACCTCTTTAGTTTTTAAAAAACTTATGCTTCTGTTGCAGATAATGAGGAAGCAGATGTCGGAATCAAATTATTTTCCAGTAAATATTCTGCAATCTGAACAGCGTTAGTTGCTGCGCCTTTTCTAAGGTTATCACTTACAATCCAACAATTTAAACTATTGGATTGGGTTTCATCCCTGCGGATTCTACCAACAAAAGCCTCGTCTTTTTCATGAGCGGTTAGCGGCATTGGGTAAACAAAATTTGCTACATCGTCTTGAACAACAACGCCTGGGGAATTTGATAAAATTTCTTTTACTTCATTAATGTCAAAATCATTTTCAAATTCAATGTTTACGCTTTCGCTATGGCCGCCAACTACCGGGATACGGACACAAGTGGCGGTTAATTGAATCGTTTGGTCGCCGATTATTTTTCTTGTTTCATTTACCATTTTCATTTCTTCTTTTGTATAACCATTATCCAGAAAAACATCAATATGCGGAAGCGCATTTTTATCAATCGGGTATTTATATGCCATTTCCCCTTCAATATTATTGCGCTCGTTTTCCATTTGCTGTACAGCTTTAACGCCCGTCCCGGTTACACTTTGGTAGGTAGATACTACCACTCTTCTTATTTTATATTTTTTATGAAGTGGATTTAATACCAACACCATTTGAATGGTAGAGCAATTAGGGTTGGCAATGATTTTATCGGTTTTATTAAGGCTGTGCGCGTTTACTTCCGGAACAATTAGCTTTTTTGACGGGTCCATTCTCCAGGCAGAAGAATTATCAATAACGGTAATTCCTGCTTCTGCAAATTTAGGTGCCAATAAGAGTGAAGTATTTCCTCCGGCTGAAAACAAAGCAATAGCTGGCCTGGTAGCAATAGCATCTTCAGCAGAAACTACTTTATATTTCTTATTCTTAAAAGTAACTTCTTTTCCTATTGATTTTTCCGAAGCCACAGGAATTAATTCAGTTACCGGGAAATTTCTTTCTTCGAGCACTTGCAACATTTTGCTGCCTACAAGCCCGGTAGCGCCCACAACTGCAATTTTCATTTTTTTATTTTTTTATGTTGAGATGCAAAGAAAGCATAAAGATTTATCTTTAAAACCAAAGTCGCCGCCTATGCTCAAAAAATATTTTTATTTTTTTTATTTTTTCCTCTGCTTCAATGTAATTTCTAAAGCACAATTATACGAAGATTTTAGCGATGGAAATTTTGAAATAAATCCAACATGGGTTGGAGATACTTCGTCATTCTTTATTAACAATTCTTTTCAGCTTCAAAGTAAAAATGTCGTTGCAAATAGCAGTTTTTCAATAATTACAGAAAATAAGCTTTCAAATTCTGTGGAATGGCAATATTGGATATGGCTTGATTTTAATCCTTCTTCAGCTAATTTTATTGACACTTATTTAATGGCTTCTGACAGCGCATTGAACAGTAATTTAAACACCGGTTATTTTGTGAGGTCAGGAAATACGGACGATGAAATAAGCCTGTATAGAAGGGATAGAAATGGTGTGGCGTTAAAAATTATTGATGGGGAAAACGGAATTTTAAACCACAGCAGTAATATTTTTAAAATAAAAGTAACCCGTGATTCTGGTAACCATTGGAATTTATACCGGGATATTACAGGAACAGGAAATTCTTTTGTAAAAGAAGGAACTGTTACCGATTCTGTTTACAATCATTCTTCCTGGTTTGGCTTTCTCATCAAACAAAGTACTCAAAGTTTTTTTCAAAAACATTTCATAGATAACATTGAAATAAAAAGTTTTGTTCCTGATATTTCGCCTCCTGAAATAATTTCGGTAACAGCAGTCTCATCATCAAAAGTGGATGTTCTCTTTAATGAACCTTTGGATAAATCAAGTAATATTTTTTCAAACTATTCAGCTAACAATGGATTGGGGATGCCCGATTCTGTAATCTTAGATGCGAAAAACCCTCTATTGGTTCATCTCACATTCGCGAATAATTTTACTAGCGGTTATGCATACACGCTTATTATAAATGGAATAAGAGATGAAGCCGGAAACGAAATTAAAAATGTATCATCGGCTTTTAGTTTTCATATCCCTCAACAATATGATATTGTAATTGATGAAATTTTTGCGGACCCTTCGCCTAAGGTTGGATTACCAGGATATGAATGGATTGAACTTAAAAACACTTCTGAATTTCCAATAAATTTAAAAGGATGGCGGATAAGTGGCTTAAGCAGGGCTAGTGGCGAAATGCCTGGTTTCATTTTACAGCCTGATAGTTTTGTGATTGTGAGTTCATCTGCAGCCTTAGGAGATTTGTCTTTTTTTGGAAATACAATAAGTGTTTCGAATTTCCCTTCCCTTGATAATGACAATGATTTAATTTCTATCACCGATGCTTACGGAACCATTATTCATGCAGTCCAATATTCATCGGATTGGTACCAAAACGAATTAAAAAAGGATGGTGGTTGGTCATTAGAAATGATTGATACAAAAAGCCCATGCAGCGGATTTTCAAATTGGAAAGCAAGCAAAGATAACAGCGGAGGCACACCTGGAAGAACGAATTCTATAGATGCAATTAACAAAGATGAAGCCGCGCCGAAATTATTAAATGCTTATGCCAGTAACCCTACAACAGTTATTTTAGTATTTAATGAACCGGTTGATATGATGAAGGCAACTTCATTAAATAATTATGCTTTAGATAATGGCTTGTCAGCAATAAATGCAAAAGCTATTGCGCCTTTATTTGATAAAGTGATAATTACTCTTAATAAACCAATTTCTGAAGGAATTATTTACAAACTAAAAGCAAAAGATATTTCAGATTGCACCGGCAATATGATAGGATTAAACAATGAAGCAAGATTTGGATTAAGCCAGGATGCGGACAGTTTTGATATTGTTATTAATGAGATTTTATTCAATCCTTTGCCTTCAGGAGTTGATTATGTTGAGTTATACAATCGATCGGGCAAAATAATTAATCTTAGCAAAATATATATTGCGAACAGAAACAGTAATAGCCAGGTAAGTAGTATTAGCCAATTGTTAAGCCAGGACTTCTTATTTTTTCCAAAAGATTATATTGCAATAACAACTAACCCTCAAATTGTGAAAAACCAGTACACCACTAATAATCCTGATGCTATATTAAAAATAAAATCTCTTCCTTCGTATCCTAATGACAAAGGGAGTTCAATTATTTTAAACGCACATGGAAATATTATAGATGAAGTAAGCTATTCAGATAAATGGCATTTTTCTTTGCTCCACAATACAAAGGGAGTTTCTTTAGAAAGAATCGATTACGATGGCCCATCTGTACAAAATAATTTTCATTCTGCCTCCACTTCTTCCGGATATGGAACACCCGGTTATAAAAATTCACAATATCAACAAGATGAAAAAATACCTGGAGAGATAACTGTTTCTCCTGAAATATTTTCGCCGGATAACGATGGCAATGATGATTTCGCCACCATTAGTTATAATTTCCCATCGCCGGGGTATGTGGCAAATATTACGATTTTTGATGCGTCTGGAAGGGCTGTCCGTTATTTGGAAAAAAATGCTCTAAGTGGTATTAGGGGTTATTTCCGTTGGGATGGCCTTGATGATAAAAACAGAAAATTACCGCAAGGGATTTACATAATTTATACTGAGATATTTAACAAGGAAGGAATAAAAAAGCAATTCAAAAATACAATTGTGCTGGCAAGAAGAAATAATTAATCTTGCTATTTTATTGCACCAAAAAATTATTAAAGTCTGTGCTATCGCCATAAAAAATATTAAAATCAACGGGAGCTTTTATTCCATCGACACGCCCCTTTTCACTATGTTGCCAAAAGGCCCACTTGTTTTCAATTCTTGGCTTTTCAGGTTGCAGGTAATGGGCTATCCATAATGGATAATCTTCAAACCCTGTTTGAAAATAACGCTCATAAAAATCAATATTGGTATAAAGAATAGGTTTTATTTTATAATGCTGGCCTACTTCATCCATCCATTGTTTTACGGCTTTTTGCATATCATTTACAGAAAGCCCCCTGCTTTTTTCTACATCAAGAACGGGTGGCAAATCGCCTTGTTTAAGGTTTACTATTTGCATAAAATTTTGAGCCTGTTTCTGTACATTTCTGTTCGGAATAAAAAAATGATAGGCGCCTTTCGGTATGTTTTCGGCTTCTGCCTGAATCCAATTCCTCCGAAATTGTTCGTCTACTATGCTGGTCCCTTCGGTTGCTTTTATAAAAACAAAGCCAATTTTAATCCCGTTATCTTCCATATTTTTTACTTCTTTCCAATTAACAGTGTTTTGGTACTTGCTAATATCAATGCCATGAATTTCATACCCACTCGGAATTTCTATTTGAAATCCCGTGTAAAAAATATGCGGAGGAGAAAAGAAAACAGAAACGAAAAAATAAAAAGTAAAAATTACCAGACAAAGTGCTAAAAGAACTTTAAAAAATGTACCTGATGAACGTTTCTTTTTTCGTGCCACAAAGGTTTGCTTAATATTGAAGCACTTATATATTTTATTGCTTCAGAATTTTTTGCAAATTTAAGGCCATAATCAGTTTCTATTTTATAAAAAAATACATCATACGAAAAACTAATTAATGTAGGAGAAGCCATATTTTATGGCAAGGGCTTGCTGAATACCTTCTTTTCCAAAAAAATATTTTATTTTATTTGGTTAAAATATTTATAGGGATGCAGTGTGTAAACTGATGAATAAAAGTAAATTACACTTTATACTTTATTTTTTCTTGCTTTTCTTTTAACATCGGCTACGCTCAAATCTTGCATTTTCAGCCCCTAAAGATTAAGTTTGCATGGTTTTTGCCCATTAAGGTGAATTAAAACTTTAGATTAAAAATAAAGTTTCAATATTTTATTTAAAACCAAAAATCCCATTAAAATAAAGGCGTTTTTTATAAACGTGAATAATTATTTGACTCGAAAAAATTCGTAAATGAAAAATATTCAATCAAAGAGCTTATTAACGTTGATTATAATTTTATTTATAATTGGCTTTTCTACTTCAGCAAAAAACATTTTCGGGTATCCCGAAAACAATTTTTCCGATTCTACAATTGATTCTTTATCCAAGCCTGCCCTTCCGGGGAGTAGCCTGGTAAATAATCCTGCGAGTGTTATTTATCCAAGTATCTTGAGTGAGCATCGGGAAGAGAGCAAAGATTATGTAAAGCAATATGCAAGGAAACAGCATGATTTTATTATTTATATGTTCAGCCGTGGAAAGAATTACTTTCCAAAGGCAGAAAAAATATTTACAGAATACGATGTTCCAACAGAGTTGCAAATGCTTCCTGCGTTAGAATCTAATTTTCATGCCGATGCTATTTCCGGCGCAGGGGCAGTCGGTTACTGGCAATTTATGAGTGAGCTTGCTCACGATTATGGCTTGAAAACCGGAGCAAAAAATGATGATAGAAAGAATTTTACAAAGTCAACGATAGCTGCGGCAAAATTTTTTCGCGACCAGCTCGACTTTTTTGATAATGATTTATTATTAGCTGTTGCTGCCTATAATTGCGGTACCGGTGGAGTAAAAGTTGCGATGAAAAAATCTCATGTTTCTGACCCTGATTTCTGGGATATAAAAAAATATCTACCTACGGAAACAAGAATATTTGTAATGAAATTTATTGCTTTGAATGTTATCTCTGCTAATTATCATAAATTTCTTCACAACAAATTGAATTTTAATGAGCCTACATTTATTCAATTGGCTATTAAAGATTCTTTAAAATCTGATAGTGGAATGGTAGCTCAAAACCCATTATAAATCAAGATTCATTTTTACAGGTTATCTTTGGCTTATGCCGCAGGTAAATTATAATGATGCTATCAATTTCTTATCTAAACTTACTTTTCGAAGAGTTTGGAATGCGACTAAAGTTTATTCAAGTTATTATTTAACACGCCTTATTAAAAAACCTGTTCAATGGGGCTTGCCTGTTTCTATTTCATTTGAACCAACAACTTCGTGTAATCTCAAATGCCCTGAATGCCCTAGCGGTTTGAGGCAATTTTCGCGCCCGAGGGGAATGTTGAAAAAAGATTTTTTCAACAAAACAATTGATGATATTTATAAAGATATTTTATATCTCATTTTTTATTTCCAGGGCGAGCCATATCTCAATAAAAATTTTCTGGAGATGGTTTCTTACGCCTCATCAAAAGGTTTATACACCGCCACATCTACTAATGCTCATTTTCTTACAGATGAAATGGCAAAAAAAACAGTGGAAAGCGGTTTGGACAGGTTAATCATTTCCCTTGACGGAACTACCCAGGAAGTGTATGAACAATACCGTCGTGAAGGGGAAATGGAAAAAGTAATTGAAGGGGCGCGAAATATCGTTAAATGGAAAAAGGAATTGAAAAGTAAAACGCCATTTGTTTTTTTTCAATTTTTGGTAGTGCGGCCAAATGAACACCAGGTAGAAGATGTAAAAAAACTGGCTAAAGAAGTGGGTGTAGATGAAGTGAGATTTAAAACTGCACAAATCTATGATTATGAAAATGACCCCAACCAATTGATTCCCAAAAATGAAAAATTCAGCCGCTATAAAAAAGATAAAGAAGGCAAACAGATTGCAAAAAATAAATTACAAAACCATTGTTCCAGGCTTTGGGAAGCCAATGTAATTACCTGGGACGGAATGGTAGTTCCCTGCTGTTTTGATAAAGATGCCACGCATCGTTTGGGTGATTTGAAAAAGGAATCCTTCAAGGAAATCTGGCATAATAAAAATTACAAAAAATTTAGAAAAGACATCACGGACAGCCGCAAAAACATTGACATCTGCGCCAATTGCAGTGAAGGTTTGTCAGTTTGGAAAGATTGATAAACTTTTATTTATTGAAATAGAAAATTAAAGAATTTATTTGTTTACTACACCAGTTTCCCCCCTTTTTAATAGTCTTTTTAGAATAAAAAACAAGACTAAAAAAAATACAATACTTAATATTATTCCTTCAATGATTATACTCTGAAGAGAACGGTTTCCGAAACCGAAAAGCCCCCATCTTTTGAAACGAATAGTCAGGAAAACGGGGAAAACAATAACACTGCCTAAGAGACAAGCAAGCACTAATTTTCTGTTTTTCTGGTTCATTGATTTTCAACTTTAACCTTTATTTTCTGTAAGTACCCACTTTAATTTTGTCATATAAAGGCCAACCATTTTTCTGCATTTTAGAAATGCGCTTTTGTGTATTTCAGCATCATACCCATTTTTAATTATTTTTTGTCTTAAATCAAGTAAAAGGCCTGCTGCTATTTTATTGCTTGCAAAACCCAGAATAATATTTTCTTTGGTAAATTGTTTAAAAGGTTCATCCAAATTTTTTGTATATAAATAAATATCATCTGCAAAAGCAGTGGTTCCGGAAAAATGAACTTTTTTTTGCACGATCATGAAAATCGGAGGATGATCATTTATAAAGGCTACATAGTTATTGGATTTCTTTAATAGAGATATTTCACACCATTATCATTAAAAGCAAAAATAGATCCGGGTGAAAAAGTAATTGTATTCTTTTTATCCTTCTTGATATGAATAGGAAATGCCTCGCGCGATATAATAAACCTGGCAAAGAGCGGAAAGCATGGAGTATGGATGTTATTAATTGTTTTATACTGAAGGGTATTTGAAAGAAAGCCTGTTTTTGTAAGGTACACCCCGGAAGTATCGCTTTGTGCTACTACAAAAGTAATTTTAAAAATAAGCAATATACAGATCAAAGTTCTTTTGCTAAATTTTTGCATGGATGATATATGATTGTAAATTTGTTGGAATTAGTCAATTCAGTTTTTGTATATTAAATTATTAAAGTTCATCCAAAAAACGTAACTAATAAAGCAATGAGTAAGTTTTTATAAAACGTTTTTTTAGTAAAAAAATTGGTTTCAGTTTTCAAAAATATTTAACAAAATTTTTGATTCCAACAATTTGAAGGAATAATTTATTACTTTGAGAGAATAAATTATAACCTATGAAACGATTTAATAACCTCAGGCACCTGCGGGAATTGAAAGGGTATTCACAAAAATATGTTGGTTCACGTATTGGAAAAAGCCAAGCCGCTTTGTCAAAAATGGAAAATGGATATACATATATTCCTGAGAAAACTGTTTTACAATTAAGTGAAATTTTAGAAGTAAAAAAAGAAACAATCTTTGAAGACGAAAAGCAATTCTTCCAACACCTAAATGATTCGGGGGACGATTTACTAAATCAGCTATCTCAGAATAATAAATTACTTCATGACGTAGAATTAAATCAGGAAAAATTACAGAAACAATTAGATATTATACTTTCAAAAGCCTCTGAAAAAGGGTAATAATAAAATTGATGAATCACATTTCACATTTATCCAAAGACAAAAGACTAAAAAAATTAATTGATTCGCAACCTGCTTTTATTTTAGAAAAAAGAAATAAGGTTTACCTGCGTTTGTGCTCTTCCATTTTGAGCCAGCAACTAAGTACAACCGTTGCAAAAGTTTTATACAACAGGTTCCTGAATTTATATAATGGTAAAGAACCAACAGCAAAACAAATTTTAGAAATGCCTGTGGAAAATTTTCGTGGTATTGGTTTTTCCAATGCAAAAGCTTCTTACGTTCATAACGTTTGTCTTTTTTTTATTGAAAATAAAATCACAGATGCACAATTGCATAAAATGGAAAATGAAGAATTAATTGATTTATTAACAAAAATAAAAGGTGTTGGAAAATGGACGGTAGAAATGATCCTGATGTTCACTCTTGGCCGCGAAGATGTGTTTGCATTAGATGACCTCGGCTTAAGACAAGGTGTAATTAAATTATATAATCTCAAAGAAACCGATAAAAAGTTATTGCAGAAAAAAATTGAAAAGATCTCTTCAAAATGGAGCCCATATAGAACTTATGCTTCGAGGTATTTATGGAATTGGAAAGACAATCCCCCTGAATTATAAAATTAGTTTTCTAAAAACTTATTGATAGTAAACGAACTTTTGATGCGTATTTCTATTTTCCTTTTTGTGGCGTTTCTTTTTTAATTAGCGGATTGTTTAGCCCGTTAACCACATTATCAACCACTATAAAACCCTGAAGCTTTGAAAAGAATTGCGTAAGAGTTTTACAACCATAAGTACGTACATCAAAGCTCGGATCAAGCTTACGCAGATTGATTCCTAAAGTAGAAATATATGCCTCATTACTTTCATTGATGCTCATGTCGTAAGCTTTATCAATGAGTTTTTTATTGACATTGTTCGTAGTTTTTGCTTTATGTTTTTTAACCGTTTCTTTTTTTTCCGGAGTTTCGGCAATTTCATTTTTGGGTTCAAGATTTTCTACATAAGTAAAAATTTCGCATGATTTTACAAAAGCTGCCGGCGTTTTTTCTTCGCCGATTCCCATTACAAAAATTCCAGCTTCCCTTATTCTTTTTGCCAAACCTGTGTAATCACTATCACTGGAAACAATACAAAATCCATCAACCAAACCTGCGTGCAAAATATCCATCGCATCAATTATTAAAGCGCTGTCGGTTGAATTTTTGCCGGTCGTATAAGAAAACTTTTGAATCGGGTTAAAAGCCATTTCATTTAATTGGCTTTTCCAGTGGTTCATATGTTGCGTAGTCCAATCGCCATAAACCCTCCGAATGGTTACTTTTCCATATTTGGAAGCTTCTTCCAAAACCAAATCCATCATTTTAGATTGCGCGTTGTCTCCATCAACCAAAAGGGCAATCCTATTATTTTTTATTTCCATATTATTTTTTATGATTACAAAAGTAGGTTTTACAATTCATAACAAAATTGAGGCTTATTTGGCTTCCACTGAATAAATAAAAGTTCAGTATTTTTAGCCATCCTGGTAAGAAAGGATAAAAACATAAACATTTTTGAAATGAAAAAAAAGAACTGGTATATATTGGTTGTTTTCATCGGGTTTATCCTGATAATTACAGGCATTTTTACTTTGGACGAAGCCATTTCAAAAAATAATTCCTCCAAAATTTGGATACAATCACTGATGATGGTTTTCTGGGTTGCGTTTACTATCAGTAATATTTTTCTGTACAGAAAGGAAATCAGGAAAAAGAAAGAGCAGTAAAAATCTGCAAATGATTTTTAAAATATTTTCAAATTTTTCATCAAAATCCACCTTTCAACGTTCAGATTTATATAAGATTTTTATTTCTTTTCATTAAATTGAATCTTTTATCTTTGGCATTAAACATTTTTTATGAAGTTCATTGTTTCCTCTTCGCAATTATTAAAGCACGTTCAACAAATAAGTGGAGTTATCAGCGCCAATACTGTGCTGCCGATTTTAGAAGATTTTCTTTTTGAAATAGATAAAAACAAACTAACCATCGTAGCTACTGACCTGGAAACCGTTATGAAGATCCACATGGATGTAGAAGCAAAGGAGAGCGGGAAAGTTTGTATTCCTGCAAAAATCCTGCAGGATTCACTTAAAAATATTCCTGAACAGCCGCTTACTTTTACGATTGATAAAAATAACGGGGTTGAAATTACCAGCGACAACGGAAAGTATAAAGTGATGGGTGAAAATGCTGATAATTTTCCAAAAGAACCTCTGGCAGATGAAGCCAATTCTTTCAAGATGCCTTCTTCAGCTTTAGTTTCAGCGATCAATAAATGCATTTTTGCAACGAGTTCCGACGAACTTCGCCCTGCAATGACGGGAATGTTTTTTGAACTCACTAAAAAAGGAATAACAACGGTTGCAACAGATGCCCACCGCCTCGTTCGTTTTACGCGTACTGATGTTTCCACTCCCGAAACTGCAACATTTGTGGTTCCTAAAAAACCGCTTAATTTATTAAAAAATGTGCTGCCAAATACCGATGCAGAAATTACCCTTTCGTATAATAGCAACCATCTTTTTGTAGAACAGGATGGAGTAGAACTGGTTTGCCGGTTGATTGATGCCAGGTTTCCTGATTATAAAGTTGTCATTCCTAATGACAATCCTTATAAGCTTACATTGAATAAAAGTGATTTTCAAAATGCTTTGCGCAGGATAAATGTTTTCAGTAATAAAAGTACCAATCAGGTGGCATTAGCAATAAGCGGAAGCGAATTACAGCTTTCTGCGCAGGATGTCGATTTTAGTTTTGAAGGAAACGAGCGGATGAACTGCAGGTATGATGGCGAGGATTTGCAAATCGCTTTTAATGCTAAATTTTTAATTGAAATGCTGAGTGCGGTTGATACTACAGAAATAGTAATAGAATTAAGCACACCTACCAAAGCGGGAATTATAAAGCCAACTGAGCAGGAAGAAAATGAAGAATTATTGATGCTCGTGATGCCCTTAATGCTGAATAATTAAAATGCCATATCAGGGATAATAATTTTTTAGCTTTGGATTTCGTTCAGTCAATTCGATTTTAAATTAGCCCTTAGTTTATTGGGATTTCTTTTTACTTCAAATTCTATATATTTAAAAGAGTAAAAAAGAATTAATGAATTTTGTAACTATCCGCACATTTCAAAATAATTTTTCAGCACATCTTACGCTTACCAAACTGCGAAGCGCGGGAATAGAATGTTTTTTAAAAGATGAATTTACTGTAACTGTAGATCCGATTTTATCTAATGCAGTTGGAGGCATCAAATTGATAGTGAGAAAAGAAATTGAAGAAGAGGTTAAGAAATTACTCTATGATTTTGACGAAGCTTACAGGCAAGCTGCTGTTTGCCCGCGCTGCGGAAGCAAATCAATAGAATTAGTGCCACAACAAACGACAGCAAACATAATAACGGCAATATTTACGTGGCTCTTTGGTAGCTATGCCATCTCGGCAAAAAATGTTTATCAATGTTCATCCTGCAAATATGAAAGTGAATATTTACCAGAAACCTTTCATTCTGAAATTACTGAGTTTGAAGAAGGAAGCCTAAACTAAAAAGATTGATGAAAACAATTGCGTTTATCCCGGCCCGTTATGCAGCTACCCGTTTTCCTGGCAAATTAATGCAAAAGCTGGGCGAAAAAACGATTATTCGCCATACTTATGAGAATACTCTTGCTACTTTACTTTTTGATGAAGTAATTGTGGTTACTGACAGCGAAATTATTTTTAATGAAATTATTCAAAATGGCGGATATGCAATTATGAGCAAAGAACAGCATGAAAGTGGGAGCGACCGTATCGCTGAAGCTGTTGCTGATATTGATGTTGATATTGTTGTAAATGTCCAGGGAGATGAACCTTTTGTTAAGAAAGAACTTCTTCAGGCCTTGTTAAATTCATTTACGAATGATAAGGAAGAAAAAATAAATGTTGCCTCACTTATGTACCCTATAGTAAACGAAGAAATAATTCAAAATCCTAATCAGGTAAAAGTAGTTGTGGATAAAAATAATGACGCCCTCTTTTTTTCAAGAAGTGTAATTCCATTTCACCGGGATAAAAATATTATTTCTAATTACTACAAACATATAGGTATTTATGCTTTTCGAAAAAGCGCATTAATGGATTTTACAAGCTGGCAGCCAACGCCTCTGGAAAAAATTGAAAAGCTGGAGCAGCTTCGTTATCTTGAAAACGGAATAAAAATAAGAATGGCAGTTACCACTGAAACACCGATATCTATTGATACTCCGGAGGACCTTGAAGAAGCAAAAAAATTATTGTATTTATTTTAGAAAGGTTCATTTTACCTTTATTCCTCTTTTTGATTTTTTAAAATTGTAAAAATGTTTGTTAACCGTACCAATATTTTATGTTTGATACTTTCAACTTTTATTTTAATTTCCTGTAGCCAGCAAGATAAAATGGAAATTGAAAAATCTGCTTCTGCGTTTGATATAAAACAAGGTGAGGCCTCCATTTCACAGTCCAATAAAAATTTTATGAAAGCATATAAAGCCCGCGATACATCCCAATTTGTTAATTTTTCTGCAGAGTCAAAATTGAAGGTGTGTAACCAGGAGGTGATAGAAGGAAGGAAAGAAATTGCACAGTTTTTTAGCAGCCTCATGAAGGACAGTGTGAAAGAAGTAAAATTAACTACTTCAAAAATCTCAGGCGACAGCACTGTCCTTGTAGAGGAAGGGTTATATGAATTTTTAAATAAAAAAGGCCAAGAAACAGATGCAGGCGAATATATTGCTCTTTGGAAACAGCAATCGGGCAATTGGAAAATATACCATGATATTTTGTCGAGTAGTATCGCTAAAACAGAAACAAAACCAACAAATACTACGAAGCACAAGCATTAGTATGTACTTCTATTTTTTTAAAAAGTTAAACCTGAAACATGAGAACCGATAGGTATTTATCATTCATAAAGCCTCTTGAAAAAGTGATAACTAAAAAGGTTTTGCAGGTTAACCCTACTGTTGCCCCATTACGAATAGAGCCAGCCAAATCAGTTATTTCGGTTTATGAATATGATAATACAACTGTCGAGAACCATCACCTGTCTACTGTTGAAGAAACATTTAATTATCTGAATAGTTCAAAGAATATCTGGATCAACCTGGATGGTTTAAAGAAGGATGATATCGATAATATTTGCAGCCATTTTGGAATTCATCCACTAATTGCTGAAGATATTTTGAGCCTTGGGCAACGGCCAAAAATGGATGAATTGAACCATCTTATTTATTGTTTATTAAACATGCTCTATTTTAATAAAGAAACAGGAGCTGTTGAAAATGAGCAAATCAGTATTGTACTCGGTTCTAATTTTGTTTTAAGCTTCCAGGAAGACGCATCGAGGGATGTATTTGATCTTTTAAGGCAAAAAATAAGTGTTGCCGGTAGTAAGGTGAGAGAAAGTAAACCGGATTATTTATTTTATACCCTCATTGACCTTATTGTTGATAATTATTTTTTGGTGATGGAAAATATGGGCGAAAAAATTGGAGCCCTTGAAGAAGATATAACTCATAGGGCAGATACTAAAACGCTGGCAAGAATCAACCTGAT
>Ga0134126_10001577_pt1 | contig 29088 bp, 27 predicted proteins | sample KB31752_FD_96881 | JGI IMG/M metagenome (GOLD analysis project Ga0134126, IMG submission 96881) | Terrestrial soil microbial communities with excess Nitrogen fertilizer from Kellogg Biological Station, Michigan, USA - KB3-175-2 | ecosystem: Environmental > Terrestrial > Soil > Unclassified ... | reverse complement strand
GCATAAATTAAACTATTTTTGCAATGATTTTTTTAGATTATTTTAGGAAAAGACTGATAGATAAAGGGGGTTGATTTTTTGATGTGGTGGCATAGTGCCTAAAATGTGCGGAATTTAAGATTATGCTGGACATTCTCTATAGCCTTATTTGGTGGAACTACACCATTTATATGTAGTTACTTTATTCACTTGCTTAACTTTAACCTTTTCCCGGTACTCTATTTAATCTTATTTGGGCTAATTACGTTACCAGCAGTATATTTACTCTAAATAATTGAGATTCCAACAGTCATTGCCAGCCGACGCGTGCGCGAGTGTTTATACAAGGTGTGGCAATCTAAAATTCTCAAGTAATTATTTCATTTCCACATGCAAGTTTTTATTTGTAATTATGCATCTTATAAAATCCTTGGGGTGTGTTATAATCGCAGTAAGTGGATAATTTTTAAAGCTAATAACAACAAAGACTATACTTTGGGTGAGCATGATATAAACTTCTTCAGTGATGTTGTTGATTTAATCGTAGACAGCAGGACTGGTGCGACAACCGCCTCTTCTACCAACATAAATATACAGGAAAAGCAAAGTAAGATAGATGCTATTTTAAAGTTTTTCATTTAATAACTCCAGATAAAAAATTAACATTTACCAATACATGATTAGCAAAAATTAATTTTAATAAAAGAAATTACTAACGAAAATGCAACTCACCGAAAAGCCTAGGGCGGTGGCTGCTACACAGCTTCTTATTAAAGATTAATTAAACGGACCATCATTATATCATAGTAATTTATGTATTTGCAAATTTATTTATAAAAAATTTTATACAGTTATAAAGCATTGCGATAAGTATGGATTCCAGCTTTCGCGGGAATGACACCAGCCAATTTTTATACAGGGGATATTATGAATAAAACAGTACTAATAACAGGATCAAACAGGGGTATTGGCATAGGTTTGGTCGAAGGATACCTTAAATTAAATTATAATGTAATTGGGACTTGCCGAACTCCACAGCGGGCTGTAGAGTTATTAAATTTAGAAAAGCTATACCCCACAAAACTAACTATTGAACAGCTTGATGTAAATAATCCGGCTGATTTTAGGGCATTATCCGCTAAATATGCATCAAAAAGCATAGATGTTTTAATCAATAATGCTGGAATTTTTCCAGAAGATCATTCCAGACTTGGTCTTGAGTTTGCCGATCCACAAAAGATATTGGACGCTTTTCAAACTAACACAGTGGGTGCGTTAATGGCAATACAGGCTTTTCAAAAAAACTTACTAAAAGCGGAAAATCCCAAAATTATTAATATGTCTAGCCAGATGGGATCTTTAAGCGCAGCTAAAGGATTTTGCTATTCGTATAGGATGTCAAAAGTTGCGCTTAATATGCTAACTAAGTGCTTTGCTGATGAGTATAAGAAAATTATAACTATATCATTGCGACCTGGTTGGGTAAAAACACCAATGGGCGGTCCAAATGCAACGTTAGATGTAAAAGATAGTGTAGTAAAAGTAATTAACATAATAGAAGGTTTACAGATACCAGATTCAGGCGGATTTTTTGATAATGAAAAAAATATTTGTGAGCTATGAATATAGATCGCCACGCTACGCTCGCGATGACATGTTAAATTGGGTTTATCCAAGCTTATATGGGTTTTTGTTATATAATAGCGGAGTTAAATTAATTTGGAATGAACCCATACAATGCGTAAGTTATTATTTACATTAGTTATTCTTAGTGCTGGAATATGTTACGCCGAGGGCGGCTTCTACGTCGGACTTGGTGCTGGATTCGCCAGTATAACAAATTCTCCTCAAAACGGGCTTACGTTTATTAATGGTAGTGGCAGCAGCGAAAATGGTGGAACTTTTGCTTCAACCATATATGCTGGTTATAATTTTAATCGTATTGTTGGTTTGCAACTGGATTATGACGTTGCATATAACGGACAAACTACAACTTACAATGTAAGTCAGCAGCTTACTGATGCCGCAGTCTTGGTTCATCTGCCATTTAGTTTTATTGCCGATGCATTAAGTGATTTTTCATTATTTGCCAAAGGTGGTATAGGCTATAGTTATTATGGCTTTGGCAATATCTCATCTAGTTGTGTGACATGTGTCATTCCGCCAAATAATATAAGTACCTTAGTTCCGATATTTGGTTTGGGGGCAGAATATAGATTTACGAGCTTTGGTGTTCGTGCACAGTGGGACTATAGCGGGAATGTTACAGCGAATAATCTTGGTAACAGTCAGGTTCAGTTAAATTCGAGTATGTACTTTTTATCGCTACTTTATCATTTTTAAGCAGAAAGAACAATTAATGAAGATTCTTTTTATTTGTGACCCGATTGCTAATTTCAAAATACATGGGGATAGCACAATTGCATTAATGGTTGCCGCTAATGATCTGGGTTATAGTGTACACTATGCTCTGCCCAAAGCTATTTTTGCAAATAATAATATTGCATTAGCAAATGTAACACCGATAGACATATTGATTAAAACGGTTGACTTGAATGCTGTTACTTCACCATGGTATAAAGAGCATGATGTGCTGCATAATCTGGATTTAACAAGTTACACTGCTATAATGGTGCGTAATGACCCACCTGTTGATACGGAATACTACTATCTTACACAAATTTTACAGTTGGCAGAAAATAATGGTGCCAAAGTAATAAATAATAGTTATTCTCTGCGAAATTTTAATGAAAAATTAAGTATTTTAAATTTCCCACAATTTATTTCGCCAACATTGGTCAGTCGAAACAAAGAATCAATTTTACAATTTATGGAACAACACGGTGATTGTGTGGTTAAACCACTTGATCAAATGGCTGGTCGCGGCGTTTTTAAGCTGGCAAAAAATGATGTAAACACATACCCTATTTTGGAATTAAGTACTAATTATTTTACCACTTCAGTGATGGTGCAAAAATTTATTCCTGAAGTAGTTTATGGCGATAGGCGTGTATTTATTGTCAATGGCAAAATTATCTCTCATTGCTTACATCGTATTCCACAAGAGAATCAAATTCGGGGTAACCTGGCAGCTGGAGGTCGGGGAGAAGTCCACCCGGTAACAAAAGAGGATTATGTCCTTGCAAATGCTGTAGTAGAGTGGTTAAACGAGCATAAAATATTATTTGCTGGAATTGATATTATTGGTAATAAACTAACTGAAATTAATATTACCAGCCCTACAGCGCTTCGGCAAATTTTTTCGCATAATGGGATTGATATTGCAAAGCTGGTAATTGAAAGTATTGCACCATAAGAGACTATTTTAATTCAGCGTTAGATTGCCACGCTGCGCTCGCAATGACAGCAATAGCGCTCGCAATGACAGGACAATGCCACGCTATGCTCGCAATGACTGCAAAGAGGTTAATATATGGAAAATGGTATTCTAACTAAGCTAACAGAAATTGTTGGTAGGAACCATGTAATTACTGATCCGGCACAGCAACTAACGTACCTAACTGATTGGCGTGGACGCTATGAGGGGCAGGCAATTGCAGTTGTCAAACCGCAAACAACAGATCAAATCGTAGAATTAGTAAAACTTTGTCAGCTAAATAATATTAGCATTATTCCTCAAGGGGGAAATACTTCTTTATCTGGTGGTGCTACACCACTTAATCAATCAGCTACACGACAAATTATCCTTAACCTATCACGTATGAATAAGATTCTAGATATAGATGCCGAAAACAATAGTATTACTGTACAGGCTGGATGCACTCTAGCTCAAATTATTAAGCAAGCAGATGAATGCCAGCGCTACTTCCCGCTAAGTATTGCATCTCTTGATAGCTGCCAAGTCGGTGGTAATATTGCAACTAATGCAGGTGGTATTCATGTAATCAAATATGGAATGATGCGTGAAATGGTTTTAGGTTTAGAGGTTGTGCTGGCAGATGGCCGGGTACTTAACCAATTAAATAGTTTACGCAAAAATAATGCATATCTTGATTTAAAACAGCTATTTATTGGTAGTGAAGGAACGCTTGGTATTATTACACAAGCAGTCTTAAAACTATATCCAAAACCAGCAGATTATGTTACTGGTTTAATTGGGGTTAAAACTATTCCGCAGGCAATAAATCTTCGAGGTCAATTATCTGCATACTTCAGTATTTGTGCTTTTGAGATAATTGGTAAAACGATGCAAGGGATATACAATACCAATTTTACTGCAAATAAATTACCATTAAGTGATGATTGGGTTATATTATTTGAGTTAGAAACTAATAATATGGATGGCACAATAGATCTTTTGTCTAAGTGTGAGCTAGATACGGAACAATTAATTATTTGCGACAGTCCGACCTCACGCCAGGGCTTGTGGCAAATGCGCGAAAATCTACCAGTAGCCGAAAAAATGCATGGCGTAGCAATTAAACATGATATTTCATTACCTATTAGCAAGATCGAACAATTTATTAAACTAAACGAGAAAAATATACAGAAGTCTTACCCTGATGCACAAATTATAATTTTTGGTCATCTGGGAGATGGCAATCTACATTATAATGTGCAACTTGCAACACCGGAGCTGACTCTTGCAGAAGAAAGTAATTTAAATCAAATAGTTTATACTGATGTATTAAATTTGGGCGGAAGCATTTCAGCTGAACATGGAATTGGCCAACTTAAAACATTGTGGTATAAACAAAGTACAGATACTGTTAGTTACAATTTAGCCTGGCAAGTCAAGCAACTTCTTGACCCGAATAATTTATTTAATCCCAACAAAATATTTAGCGAAGGCTAGACATGAGCTATCATGGTATTTTTGCCGCAGTCGTATTAGTTACGGCTCTTGCTGCTTTTCTGAATGAGCGATACTTACGGCTGCCAAAAGCAATAGCCCTCACCATAATAAGTTTAACTATATCTATTATAGTAACTAATTTATTACGCTTTAACTCAGATTGGGCTTCATCTATCCATAGCATTTTAAGTGGTGTAAATTTTAGAACAACAGTCCTGGATGTAATGCTTGGTTACCTTTTATTTGCCAGCTCTTTACGAATTAATGTGTTGAATTTGCGACGGCATTTATCTTCAATCCTGTATCTGGCAAGCATTGGGGTAATTACTTCGACTTTATTTACTGGCTTCTTGCTGTGGTTTATTAGCAACGCTTTGCATTTTTCCCTGACTTTGCCTGACTGTCTTATTTTTGGGGCATTAATTTCTCCTACTGATCCGGTTGCGGTTAACAGCGTCTTTCAATCTACTAAAAATGTCTCAGAAAAAACTAAGACCAAAATTATTGGTGAATCGTTGTTTAATGATGCTGCCGGAATACTTCTGTTGGTAATATTGGTACGGATATTCTATCTTAATGGTGGGGTAAGTCTGACTTTTGGATCGATTAGTATTATGTTTATAAAAGAAGCTTTTGGTGGTGTTATCTGGGGGCTAATCGTTGGATATATTACAGCACAATTTTTGTGCAAGACGGAAGATCAGGAAGTAAGTATTCTTCTGACTCTTGCAACTGCTGGTTGTGGTTATATTCTGGCTAATACCATACATATTTCGGGTCCGATTTCTATGGTAATTGCGGGTTTAGTCGTAGGTAGTTACTCAAAAAAGCAAAAGTTTAGTAAAAAAACCAGCGAATATCTGGATAATTTCTGGGCTCTGGTTGATGACTTATTAAATGCCTTACTGTTTGTACTTATCGGTTTAGAAATGTTAACTATTAGCGTTCATTACACGACTATAATAATGGGAATTATTGGCATTGTTATTGTAATGCTCGCACGTTTTGGCAGCATTATACTACCCCATACGATTTACGTTTTACTTGATTATAAAAAGCGAAGTTATAATTGGCCGGAAATTAGCATTCTTTGCTGGGGTGGAATTCGCGGAGCAATATCTATTGCTTTGGCTATTGCCATTTCTGGAATACCAAGTCAGCTAATTGCTATGACCTATTTTCTGGTAATTTTCTCAATTCTGATTCAAGGCTCAAGTCTTAAATGGTTAGTAGAAAAGTTGTATCCAACTACGATAAAAAAGGATTAGCTATATTCTAAATGAGGCCCAAAAATTAATTGACAAATAAAAAAGCTCGCAATAATGCCAGCTTTTTTGTAATATTCAAACAGGTTTTATTTACAATTATCTATTTTTTCTGTTGGAGCTTCTGATGCAAAAGTACAAGTTACCTTTTTATGGGTTGTAACATTATAACATTTATAGCTACTAATTATTTCAAAGTATGATAACATACTGATATACATAACATAGATTGGATTTAATATGGGTAAGAGCATCGCGCTATTTATTATGGTTTTAGGGCTTTGTGCAATTTTTTATCAAATTGGTAAATATTCAGCCCCAGTAATACATATTAATTCGGGTATTGCATCTTGTCCTACACCACAAGAAGCCCAGACTAACGTTCCAGCCAAAATTACTGGCAAGCCGCCATTAACACAACCTATAAAAAAACTACAAGTACAAAAAGGTATTGAGTTCGCATATGTACTCAATGCCAATAGTACCACGGTTTCTCAGTGCCCAATAAATAGTGCTGATGGATTATTAGAAGGAGCTTGTGCCACTACAGGGAAAGGTCTTAATGCTCCTACTGGAATCGAATTTAACGCGTCTCAGACGATGGTATATATTGCAAATAAGGGTGGAAACACAATATCTATGTGTGGTGTAAATCCAATTAGCGGATCATTTGACAATTGTGTTATAACTGGTGGTGACTTTGTTGCCCCGTCTGCTGTTATTCTTGAAGAGCAGAAAAGTGTAGCCTTTGTTTCTAATCAAGGCGACAGCACGATTTCCAGATGTAGCCGTGACCCTATAAAAGGAACCTTGGCAGCGTGTAATAAATTATCTGTTGATGGAATATCCAGTCCTACGGATTTTGCCCTAGATATTAATCATAATTTTATTTATATTACAAATGAGGATACTAATTTAGTAATTTTTTGTTCCATTGACGGTCAGAGTAATTTGTCAAACTGCCAGCCCACAGGAGGTGGATTTAATTCCCCTCAGGCAATAATGCTGGATAAAAGTAATAAATATGCCTACATAACTAATAATGGTTCGCATACTATATCTTTGTGTGATATAAATTACACGAATGGTGAACTGGGTAATTGTAGAGTAACAGGTAGCGGTTTTAATGGTCTATCAGATTTAACTTTAAATACAGCCCGGACTATGGCTTATGTATCTAATGCCAGCACACTTTCCGTATGTAAAGTAGATGGTAGAAGTGGTGAGCTATTTGAATGTAAAACATCTGGCAGTGGATTTAATATTCCTTCAGGAGTTAGGCTGCATATAGTAAATCCTCAATAAATCAGGAGGTCGGTACGACTTGTTTATATAGTAACATATACTGCTTCGAAGCCGTATCCCAGCTAAAATCCTGTTGCATGGCATGCTTCTGCACACGCTTCCAGTCAGCTTTTCGATTATACAAAGCAAAGGCACGCCTAAATGCCGCATTAAATGCTTCTGCGTCAAAGCTTTCAAACACAAATCCGCTAGCACGATTATCCGCTAAGTTTTCTAAAGTACAGTCGACAACGGTATCAGCTAACCCTCCTACTTTATGCACAAGTGGTAGAGTTCCGTATATCATGCCATATAGCTGAGTTAGTCCGCATGGTTCAAAGCGTGAAGGAACTAAAATCACATCACTAGCAGCAATAATTTGATGAGCATATTCTTCATCATAACCAATTTTGACCGATATTGATTGTGGGTGCGATTTAGCAAGTGCTTTAAATTCTACCTCCATTTTAGTTTCGCCACTACCTAATAAAACAAACTGACCACCTTGTTCTATTATTTTTGGAAGCTCTGATAAAATTAAATTTAAGCCTTTTTGTTCGGTCAGACGACTAACTACTACAAATAGGGGCGCTTCGTTTTGAATTGTTAAACCTGACTGTTCTTGCAAAGTGGTTTTGCATAATAACTTGCCGGACATAGATCGAATATTATAGGTTTTACAAATAATTGCATCAGTCGCTGGACTCCATACGTTGTTATCAACCCCATTTAAAATTCCGTGCAAATCAAATTTGCGATTACTAAGCAAGCCATTAAACCCACAACCCTGTTCCGCACCTTGTATCTCCAGGGAGTATGTTGGACTAACTGTAGTTAGTTTATCAGCAAAAAATAAGCCAGCTTTAAGAAATGAAACCTGTCCATAAAACTCCACACCGTTTATATCAAAAAATTCTTTAGGTAAATCAAGTTCTGTGAAAACCCTCTCAGGAAAAATTCCTTGGTATGCCAAATTATGGATTGTAAATACAGACCCCGCCAATTTTAAACCCGTTCTTACTTCGTGTGCTTTTAGATATGCAAATGCCAATCCGGAGTGCCAATCATGACCATGCACCACTTGAGGTCGCCAGTGTCTATCCTCGCCAGCTGCTAATTTTGCCGCTAAATATCCAAGTAGAGCAAATCTACGATAGTTATCAGGATATGCGATACCATTGTCATCCTGGTATGGGTTGCCTGGGCGATCATACAAATCTTTGGCATCTATAATGTAAATACCAGTTTCAGAATTTGGTATTAAACCATAATATAATTTAATGGATGATGCGCCAAACTTGGCGGGGATTTTGCCAATTAATTTTTTATCCGTGACAGTATTCATAAATGCTGGAAAACCTGGGACGATAATCCGTACATCACCACCAAGCTTTGCTAATGCATGAGGTAATGCACCAGTCACATCGGCTAGACCGCCAGTTTTAAGTAATGGATAAAGCTCACTACATACATGCAATATTTTCATAGAATTCTCCTATACAGAGGATAAGTGGGAAATCATCAAACTGTGGTTTCACAACTCGTCCCTGTATGTAGGTTAGCTAGCATTTTATGTGTAACTAGGACCACGCCATTTTCAGTACGAGAAAATCGTCGGCTATCTTCTTTTGCATCAACACCAATAATCGTTCCTGCTGGAATATTGCAACCATGATCAATAACAACTTTTTTTAAATGACAGTTTTCACCAATATGTGTATTAGGTAAAATTACGGTTTGCTCCAGTGTACAAAAAGATTCTACCCGTACATTGGAAAACATTACGGTATGTGAAATATGCGACCCTGATACGATACATCCGCCAGAAATTAAAGTGTTAAAAACTGTACCATTTGCGCCATTGCTGTCTGGTACAAACTTAGCCGGTGGTAACTGCTCTTGATGCGTCCAGATAGGCCAATTACGATCGTATAAATTTAGTTCAGGCATATTTGAAGCTAAATCCAAATTAGCCTCCCAAAATGCATCAACAGTACCTACGTCACGCCAATATGCTTTATTTTCTTTGGCTCTTTGTACGCACGACATGCCAAATGGATGAGCAAACGCTTTTGATTCACGTACAACGCGGGGAATAATATCCCGACCAAAATCATGCGTTGATATGGGGTCAACAATGTCTTCCTCCAATAATTTGTATAAATAGTTGGCGTTAAATATATAGATACCCATGCTGGCTAAAGATACGTTGGGATTTTCTGGACTAGCAGGTGGAGTATTTGGCTTTTCAATGAAATCAGTTATTTTGCGATTTTTATCGATAGCCATAACGCCAAAAGCACTAGCTTCAGTGATGGGTACTTCGATACAACCAACAGTGCAGCCAAAACCACTATCAACATGGTCTTGTAGCATTATTGAATAGTCCATTTTGTAGATATGATCACCTGCAAGAATTACTACATATTCAGGATTATATGAATGCAATATGTCAATATTTTGATAAACGGCATCTGCAGTTCCGCGATACCAGTGTTCTTCGTTGACGCGCTGTTGAGCTGGTAAAAAATCAATAAATTCATTTAATTCGCCACGTAAAAAACTCCATCCTCGTTGTAAATGACGTAGTAGCGAATGTGATTTATATTGGGTGATAATACCGATACGGCGAAACCCTGAGTTAAGGCAGTTGGAAAGAGCGAAATCTATTATTCGAAACTTGCCACCAAAATATACAGCGGGCTTAGCCCTTACATCTGTTAGCTGTTGTAAGCGTGATCCGCGCCCTCCAGCCAATACCAACGTTACACAACGTTTGGGTAACTGGTTTAAAGTATCAAGAGTATAGTTCTGCTCCATAAGGCCCTTTCAGAGATAATTTTGTATGATACCATATTGTATCAAAGATACTATATTAGTATCAGCTTCAAAAGTCATGGTAAAACGATTTGTGCTTGACGTTGAATTTCGGCAGCTAGTGAATTTTCTAAAGTATGATTGATCTTATCGCGAATATAATTAAAAACATTAATTCCAAGTTTCTTTGCTGTCTCAACTATGGTCATCATAGTATCTTTGGCCTGTGTACCATTAGGGGTTCTGGTTTGTAAGCTAACATCACGTTTTTTAACATGTGCACGTGCACCTAATTCAGATAAATTATTATGCAATGGGATTTCTGGATATTTTAAAACCGCTAAGAACTCTGCTTTTTTATCTTTTGATTCTTCATTTTCGATAGCATTGCGCTCTTCTTCTGAAGAAATATCTGCTTTTGATTTTTTACGACTAAACTTAGGGGAAGATTGCTCACCTTTTAATCTATTCACCTCATCACGTAAATCTTTTACTTCACCTTCTAGTAATCGCAATGCTTCAGCAGATGGCTCTACCGGATCTATTAGGAGCTTTCTATCTGACATTAAGGAATCAACATCTGGATTAGATGTTTTTAGTTTTAGGCTGCTTACAGCTTTTTTTAATGATTCATACTTTATCATTTATTACCTGAGGGGAATTATTGGATTTCTTATTACAGTATTTTAACCAATCAAGGCAAGATTTAGTAAATTTTTATGGGCTTTACCATGACTTTTGAAGCTGATACATTTATATCACTAAAAGTGACAAACTTGGAGCAGACTTATAGAACTTTCAGAAAAAATCACACCCTAAGCAAAAGGTGTGGTTTTGCTCCAAATCTCGTTATAACTACTTACAGTAATATGCTATAGCAGAGACGGCGACACCAAGACCAATTAAAAGTTTTTTGGTATCAACCGAACAATAATCGGCAATATCTGTAACAATTAGCCTGGGTCCATGTGTAACAATTAGCCTGAGTTCATGTAATGACGTCTGTGAAGGGCGTACGACGCATAGAACGTCCTGCTTTATCCCGGCCACCTCTAATATACCATCTATATCTTCCAGCTTTTTGCCTACTTTGTACGGTAATGTGAGGGATGCCGGAACCGGAGGATTAGCATTACTTTGCCAGCTTATTTTGATCTGGTATCCAACAAGATCGCCATTCAAGTTAGTTACTGCATTTTCAATACGCGTACCATCCATCGTATCATTTCTTTCGATTATATCCGCAACCCCACCAGGATCGTCCATTGACGTAATACCGACGCTAACTGCACTACGCGTGCCCACTGCTGGAACAGGGGTAGCTACATATCTAATATCCATCCAATGATCACTACTTGATCCATTATTTTTTTTTGGGTTTGGGTAATAGCATGTCCCATATTCATCCTCAGCAAAGACTGAATACATAAAAATAAATAAAAAGAACGCTAAAAATAGTTTCAACAAACATCTGGATGATTTCATTTTGGTCTCTCTTATAAAATATTTCAAACATACTCTACGGTTTTTTTGAAGGTTTCTAAAGGCATTATAGCATGTTTTACCACAAAAGAATATTTTTTTATTGTCAGGGCAGGGCTGTTCAATCAAATAAGTCCTTTTGATTTAATCAATTTACCCAAAGTTTTACGCTTATGATGCTCTACTTGTGCAAAAGCTTGACTTTGTTTTATTCGCCCTAATAATGTTATATCCAAATGAACGAATTATCATCATATTTTCAGGCTTTATCCTAATTCTGTTATCATCTTCTAACAAAGCTACATCTCTGACATAATGATTAGAATTTTCAGTTAACCAATGTTGGCGAATAGAAGTAGCGTATTCCTCGGCATTCATGCGATGTGTAGCTACATAAAAGCGCACACTTTTACTCTTTCTAAACTTACCATTTATTTTAGTCTCACACTGTTTAGTTATTTTAATTGCGTAACTGACATTCCAGTTAGCTGCGCTAAAATTAAATACCCTAATTGTCCTAAACTCAATACGTCCATGACCTTTATCAACAGTTGTCACTGGCTTAAATATCGGCTTTCTTTTGCATGCCAATATGACTTCATCAAATAATACCTCTTGGTTTGATTTAACCTGCAATATTGCCTGACTCTTATTTTGTACTATTGCCTTTACTGTTATTTTTGGCAGTGCATTGCATCTGCTGTAAATAGTTTATCTGCAATGCCCAACTGTATCAGCTTCAAAAGTCATGGTAAAACGATTTGTGCTTGACGTTGAATTTCGTCAGCTAGTGAATTTTCTAAAGTATGATTGATCTTATCACGAATATAAAATTGCACGGGAGTGACAAATTATACGGGAATGACATATGCGCGGGAATGACACAACCATCGCTCTTGAATAAGTGTAAAATATAGGGTTGGATAAATAGGATTAATAAATTAATGACTGAAAATACCTCGAATAATAAAATACCTCATTTCCTTAATGAGATGGATATATACCTGTTTCATGAAGGGCGGCATTTTACTGCTTATAATTTTATGGGTGCACACCAGGCAAACGAAAATAATATTGATGGTATCCGCTTTACTACATGGGCGCCGAATGCCAGTAGTATTTGCGTTATTGGTGACTTTTGCCACTGGCAGACGCAGCCAGAGTATTATATGCAAAGAATTAGTAATGAAGGTATTTGGTCAATCTTTATCGCCAATTTACAGCACGGTATAAAATATAAATTTGCGGTTACCAATCATGATTCACAGCATATGGTATATAAAAGTGACCCCTATGCTATTAGTTCAGAATTACGTCCGAATACGGCATCGGTTATTAATACAAAAACAGATTATGTATGGAATGATGACAATTATCTGGCATCCAGAATAAAGATTGATATATTTGGCAGCCCAATGAATATTTATGAAGTTCATCTGGGTTCATGGAAAACCAGGAACGGGCAATTTCTAGATTATGAAGAATTAAGTAAATTATTACCAGATTATGTTAGAAGCATGGGCTATACCCATGTAGAATTTATGCCGTTGAATGAACATCCCCTAGATGCTTCGTGGGGTTATCAGGGAACTGGATTTTTCTCAGTTAATAGTCGTCATGGCGATTTGCGCGGGTTAAAACAGTTAATTGATAATTTGCATAATGCCAATATTGGTGTTATTCTTGACTGGGTACCCGGACACTTCTGTATGGATGAACATGGTCTGATAAATTTTGATGGTAGTCCTTGTTATGAATATGGGGATAAATGGAAAGCTCAAAATAAGGGTTGGGGAACGCATAATTTTGATTTGGGTCGCTTCGAAGTAAAATCTTTTCTAATTTCTAATGCTATGTATTGGATAAATGAATTTCATATTGACGGCATCCGCGTTGATGCGGTTTCAAATATCTTATACCTTGATTATGGTCGGGAACATGGGCAGTGGAAAGCAAATGTTTATGGTAATAATGAAAATTTGGAAGGAATAAACTTTCTTAAAGAATTTAATCATGTAATTAAAAATTCCGGCTTAGGTGTAATTACTATTGCTGAAGAATCATCTGCCTGGCCAAACATAACTACAAGTACCCAACATGGCGGCCTTGGATTTGATTTTAAATGGAATATGGGCTGGATGAATGACACCCTTCGTTACATAAAACTAGACCCGGTACACCGTAAATACCATCATGATTATATAACTTTTTCTATGCATTATAATTACTCTGAAAAATTCATTTTGCCTATTTCGCATGATGAAGTAGTTCATGGCAAAAAGTCACTTATTAATAAAATGTGGGGCAATCTATGGAATAAATTCGCCGGGCTTAGATTATATGCTACATATATGATTGGTCATCCTGGTAAAAAATTATTATTTATGGGTTCTGAATTCGGTCAATTTGTTGAATGGCGTGAATACGAGCAGCTGCAGTGGCAGATATTGGATGAATTTCATACGCATAGAGAGACTCAGTATTTTTTTAAACAACTAAATCACTTCTATACTGCAAGCCATTCTTTATGGGAGTATGATTATGAACCACGTGGTTTTGCATGGATTGATGCTGGCAATAAAGCTCAGAGCATTTTATCTTTTGTTCGTCATGGAAAAGCAGAGAGTTTAATTTTTATTTGCAATTTTACCCCAATGGTTTATTATGATTATCATGTTGGTGTACCCAAAGCTGGCTGCTATAAAGAAGTGTTTAATTCTGATCGTATGGAGTTTGGTGGTTCAGGGCAAATTATAAGTGAATTACTAGCAACTGCTCCAAATTGGTGTCATGATTTTGCCCAGCGCCTAACGCTTAAGATACCGCCAATGGCGGCAATTGTGCTAAAGCATATAGAAGAATAGAATAGGACTATAAATTGGCTCAAAATGATTTAATAATTAAGGCATCAGAAAATCGTATCACGATAGGAAGCAAATTAGAGCTTATTGCAATTAGAGAGCTAAGTAGTAAACGTAGTGAAATAGCTATAGTTGATTGGTCATTTACCCCAAAGCACGAAGGTATTTCATTATACCAGAGCAAGCTTTTTGTTGACTCAGATATTTCTGGGATTGATGAAGTTACTGTCTACTGTACTGAAATTTCAACGGGATTAACTGCAGAACGTATTTTTAAAGTTGCCCATCAATGTAGGCTAGGTAAATTGGTACATTTTATTAGAAGTGATAATATTTATTCTGGTGATAATTATACATGGGGTTTGTGGACATATGAGCCAAATAAAACTGCAGCTAATGTAGCTTTTTCCGTGAGCTGTGATTTTGGTGTGACTGCGTGTAGCATAAATAATCTGGTGATTGCCCGTAAAATGGTTTGGGATAATTCATGGTGTAATGAATGGGCCGAGCAAACGCAATCTTTTGAGCTAGACAGAACAGAAGATAATTACTATATCATTTATGGTGATACTACACTTTATACTTCTTTGATTGATGTTGTAAATAGAAGTAATCCACGTATTGAATATGCAATTATGGATGAAAATATCACTGCTCATTTATCTCACGAGCCACTACCGGATACTTATTTTGAACTCTATATTAATTCGCATAAACAAAATGATGTTGTATGCGACTCTGAGAATAGAAAAATTGTTATTAGCAATTTACCCCAAAGTATTATGCCAACTGATTTACTGGTAATTAAATCTAATCAAACCTTCTCACCGTGTAAAGTACAATTACGCAATTATCTGGATAAATTTTATTATGCGGGCAATGATTTAGGCGCCTACTTTACAGGAAATAATATTTCGCTGTGTCTATGGGCGCCAACAGCTTTATTCGTTGAACTTCTATTATATAGAAATTTTGATTGTGCGCCTGAACAGCCTGACCATGTTTTTCAACTAAATAATGATATTCACAATAAAATGCATAACATTCAGATTGATCAGCATCAATATGAAAACTTTTTTTATCTATACCGCTTGCATTTTAATGATCTGGATAAAGATAATCAAGCTGTTGTGACTACGACATATGCAGTAGATCCATATGCAAGAAGTTTAGCAATAAATGGCATAAAAGCATGTTTAGTCGATTTGGATTCTGCTCTTACCATGCCAAAAGGATGGGTGGATGATAAAAAACCAAATTCAGATGAGGGAATCGTTATCTATGAAACCCATATTCGCGACCTGACAATTGATAACTCTTGTAATAGTTCGTTTCCTGGGAAATTTATGGGGCTTGGTGAAGCTGGAACACATTTTGTGGATAAAGCAACTGGGGTTTTAGTTAAGACTGGTATGGATAGTTTAGTTGAGCTGGGTATTACGCATGTACACCTGCTTCCGGTTTTTGATTTTGCGTCAGTTGATGAAACTAAAATACATGCGGTAAATAATCGAAACTGGGGTTATGATCCAAGAAATTATAATACGCCAACCGGTATATATTCTACTAATCCAAATGATCCTTATGCTCGGATTAAGGAATTTAGAGAAATGGTTTGCAGTTTACACCAGCAGGGAATTCGAGTTATAATCGACGTAGTTTATAACCATATGGTAGATACTATAAATGTTGACAATATTGTTCCTGGATATTATTTTAGAAGTGATAATTATGGACGATTTACTAATGGATCTGGCTGCGGTAATGAATTTGCAACTGAGCGGCCACAGGTTGGCAAATTTGTAGTTGATTCAATTCTTCACTGGATTAATGATTATAAAATAGATGGGCTACGTTTTGATTTGATGGAATTAATTGATATTGGCACCATAAAACGAGTTGTAAATCAGGTGCATAAAATAGATCCAAGTATTCTAATTTATGGTGAACCGTGGAGAGCCGGAGATACTCCGCTTATGCATGGAACATATAGAGGTAGTCAAAAAAATGAAAACTTTTCAATTTTTAATGATAGTTTGCGGAATGCAATTCGGGGCAATAATAATCCAGGGCGTGGTTTTGTAAATGGAAATTCGCATAACTCTGATAACTGCTGGGGAGTAATTGAAGGTTTAAAGGGATCGATTCACTCACTAACTTCCCACCCACAGGAAAGCGTAAATTACGTTGATGCGCATGATAACTATACCCTGTGGGATCAAATCCTGAAAAGCCAAAATATGGGGCTTAAACCGGACGAATACCATATGCATATTGTGCAAGATAATTTGTTTGATAATATTTTAATCAGGCAAAATTTATTAGCTCTTGGTTTGGTTCTAACTGCTCAAGGCATACCATTTCTTCATGGTGGAGTAGAGCTATTACGCAGTAAAAGAGGTGATCACAATAGTTACAAAAGTAGCGATACAATTAATGCTATCAATTGGCAGGATAAGGTTAGATTCAAGCCCGTTTTTGATTATGTGCAAGGATTAATTATTTTGCGTAAAAAACATCCGGCATTTAGAATACATGATCGAAGAGTAATTGAAAATCAATTGCTTATTAGCACCGCTTATAATGATGATAAGTCTGGTGTTATTATTTCGCATTTTAAAGATCATGCAAATAGTGATTCATGGTGTGATATAGTTGTGATTTATAATGCAACAAGTATTGATAATTATTGCGTAAATCAATTTTTACCCGAACCACACGGTGGTCTATGGCACATTGTGGTTAATCATGAACATGCGGGTATTGAAACTATCGCAACTAGTTTATCTAAAGAATTGCCGCCATTGAAATCAAATTCAATGATGGTAATTCATAGCTAAATATTTTACAATTAAAACAGAACATACCGTTTTAATAATTAGGAGTTTTGATGAGTTCAGTAAATAATAAAAAAGTATTAGGCTTTTTTGATATTGCTTTAATGACAATTACTGCAAATTTCGGAGTACGATACCTATCAATTTCTGGCTCTATGGGGCCTTCGTCATTATTATTTTGGCTTATTATTGCCACGTTCTTTTTCATCCCAGTGTCAATTATTTGTGCGCAAATGTCTATGGTGTATCCAGAAGAGGGCGGATTATATGCATGGGTGAGACATACTTTAGGCGAAAAAAATGGATTTATTGTTGCTTGGATTTATTGGGTTAATAATATTTTTTACTGTCCAGCCGTATTAATTTTTTGTGTCAGCAATTTTGCCTATTCTATTGGTCATCCTGAATTAATGCAGAATAAATTTTATACTGTTTTTGCAGTTCTAGCAGTGCTTTGGATCATTATAATTATAAGCTCACTAGGATTAAAAATAACTAAATTTTTAATCAACTTAGGAGGTATATTTGGCTTACTTATACCTGTAATATTTTTAATTGTTTTTTCAATATTAGCCTTTGTTAAATTTGGAGGCAGTGCTACCCCATTTAACTCACAAACATTTATTCCAAGCAACGCAATATCCAACAACTTATTTGCTCTATCGGTTCTCATGTTAGGAATGGCTGGTGTAGACGTAATACCAACATTTGCAAATTCGGTAAAGAATATTAAGCGGGATTTATGCTACGGTTTATTAGTTGGATCAGTATTTATACTCATTCTTTATATAGGGGGGACAGTAGCTGTAAACATATTAACTACCCCTGAAGATATGGCTACGTCTTTTGGTTTTATAGAATTTTTTCATACAATTGATATAAAGTTTAAACTGCCGTGGATTACACATATCATTGCTTTTCTATTATGCTTTGCCGATATAGCCTCTATGACAGTCTGGCTTTTAGCATCGGTTATAATGTTTTTTAAATGTACACCGCGTGGAATACTACCCAACATAATGCATAAAACTGATAAAAATGGTACTCCAATAAATGCTATTATATGTCAAGGATTACTAGTTTCTGCTATTATACTCCTTACCGGGCTATTGCCAACTATAGACTTAATATACCAGGAATTGTTTTTAATGGCAACCGTATTATCTTTTATTCCTTATCTGTTTTTATCTTTTGCTTACCTTAAATCAGCAAGAAGATTGAAGACATCTATTTTTAGCATTGGAATTCTTGCCTTTTGTCTGTTTGGTTCGGTATTATTTGGTATTTTGGTTAGTTTTGTACCTTCTACAGATTTGACAACTTTTCATGATATAGTGATATATGAAATTGAAATATGCAGTGGACCCATAATATTTATTGGTATTGGTTTCTTAATCTATAAATTTAGACGCATCAGGGAGCATAACCCTGAAAAAAGCATCTAAAGTGGTACCTGAAATCAAGTTCAATGATGGTATTCGTGGTTATGAGAGATTTCGTACTCCTTGCAACACTAAATGTTAGAGGTTTTTATGGTCTTAGAAATAAAATCAACTTCTTCTTTGAGTGCGGTATAATCAATTAGACGCCATTCCCAGTTAGGTGAGCCAATTTTGCCGGGTGTGTTTAATCGGGCACTTACGTCTAGACCTAAAATATCCTGAATCGGAAAAATAATATATTTTGCCTTACATTTTAGCGTGTATGAAATGATTGCTCGTTTTAAATCGCGGGAAATTGAATTTGGCCCTTTAGCGGTAATATTAAATTTATTTTTTAAATGCCTTTTATTCTTTGGCGATAATGTTTTATACCATCCGATTAAAGTGTTGTTATCATGTGTACCAGTATAAATTACCATGTTATGGGTATTTTCAAACTCAGTATTTTTTTTATTTAAGTTAAAATGAAACTGAAAAACTTTCATTCCCGGAAGTTTGTATTTATCTCTTAGTTTATATACTTCGGGACGTAAATCCCCCAAATCCTCTGCAACAATTTTAATTTCAGGTAGTTTCTTATAAATTGTATCTAATAAGGCATATCCTGGGGCTTCTTCCCACGTACCATCGATTGCTGTTTTACAACTGGCTGGTATTTTCCAATAAGTATCAAAAGCCCGGAAATGATCAATGCGCAGAATATCAAATAAGTTGGCATTACCACGTAAGCGGTCTATCCAGAACTTAAAACCAGTTTCTTCTAATTTATCCCAATTATATAAGGGATTACCCCAGCGTTGACCTGTTTCAGAGAAAAAATCAGGTGGAACACCAGCTACATAAGTTGGGTTACATTTCTCATCTAAAAGAAATAAATCCTGGTTGGCCCAGACATCTGCAGAATCTAATCCCAAATAGATTGGAATGTCACCCATAATTTCAATATGGTGCTTGTTGGCATATGCTTTTAGTTCCGTCCATTGCCAATAAAAAATAAACTGGACAAATTTCTCATAGTTAATTTGTTCGGCGTACTTGCTTAAATCAAGCTGCTTACTCTTAATCCAGTACTTATATTTGTCTGGCCACTTGGTCCATAAATCTAGATTATTTATTTTTTTAAATGTTAAAAATATCGCATAATCATTTAGCCACTCGTTCCCGGTAATGAAGGCTTTATATTTATCCTGATATTGCTTGGATATGTTAAAGTTTTTAAAAGCAAGCTGGAGTAATGGTTGTTTATGACGCCGAACTTTTATATAATCTACTGATTTAGATTCTGAATTAAAAGGGTGTGCATCACGGAGATCCAGTAAACCAACCGCGACTAGTTTATCAATACTAATATAAATTTCATCTCCGGCAAATGATGAATATGCCTGATAGGGTGAATTACCATAACCCAATGGGTTTAGTGGCAAAACCTGCCATACTTTCATACCCATTGCAGATAGGATCTCAATAAATTCATATGCGGTTATGCCAAAATCACCAACCCCATAAGGTGATGGTAGACTGGATACTGGCATTAAGCTACCAGCTCTTTTTATCACCGCTCTATTTTCCAGATGTCACGATTATACTCTGCAATAGTTCTATCAGAGCTAAAATAACCAGCATTGGCAATGTTTACTGCACTCATTTTTAGCCATGATGCACGGTTTTCATAATCGGCAAATGCTTTATCTTTTACTTCAATGTATTGAAGCAAATCAATCAACGACATAAACCAATCTTTATTGATTAATTCATTAAATAATTCATTTAATTTCTCTGCATTACCAAGAGCTAATATTTGAGGTGATTTAATAAAATCTACTGCCCGCTTAATTAGTGGATTATTCTTATAATAATCTGCTGATTTATACCCACAGTCACGATAAAGTTCAATAATTGAATCACTGTCTTTACCAAAAATATAAATATTATCCGGACCAACTAATTCGGCTATTTCAACATTAGCCCCATCCATGGTGCCTACGGTAATTGCGCCATTTAGCATGAATTTCATATTACCTGTACCACTAGCTTCTTTTGAAGCTAATGAAATTTGTTCTGATACATCAGCTGCTGGAATTAATTTTTCTGCAACAGTAACGTTATAATTTTCTACAAATAAAATTTTGATATGTTTATTCACAGTCTTATCATTATTTATCAATTGTTGCAAGCACAAAATCAGGTGTATTATATGTTTGGCAATTGTGTATGCTGGAGCAGCCTTGCCACCAAAAATAAAGCTAATTGGTCGGTTTGGAAACTTGCCTGCTTTAATTTCCAGATATTTATGGATAATATACAATGCATTCATTTGTTGGCGTTTATATTCATGAATACGCTTAATTTGCACATCAAAGATTGAGTTTAGTGAGAGTTCAACACCATAATGTTCTTTTGCATAGTTGATAAATTGCTGCTTCTTCGATTGTTTAATTTGGTCCAACATATTTAAAACCAGCATATCATCAGAATAAGTGCCAAGCCTTTTTAACTCTAGTGCATCTTTTTTAAATTCCGAACCGATTAAGCACTCCAGATACATGGTTAATTCAGGGTTGGAATGCATTAACCAACGCCTGAAAGTAATCCCATTCGTTTTATTATTAAATTTGCTTGGGTAAATTTTATTAAACTCATTTAGCTCATTATTTTTTAAAATATCTGTATGCAGTGCTGCAACTCCATTGACGCTAAAGCTATAATGAATATCCAGACGTGCCATATGAATAAAGTTATCCTTATCAATGATTGCCAGGTCTGGCTTTGGATACTTGCTTTTAGCTTTTGTATCCAGATGCTTGATTATATCAATCAAAGACGGTACTACTTTTTCTAAATAAGCTAATGGCCATTTTTCTAGTGCTTCTGCCAGTATTGTATGATTGGTATAAGCTACTGTTTGTGCCACAATTTCTGTGGCTCTATCAATGGTTATATCTTTAGTTATAAGGCAACGGATAAGCTCTGGAATTACCAAAGTTGGATGCGTATCATTAATTTGAATAACTACATGCTTATGTAAATCATTGAAATTATAGTTATTTGCTTCCATTTCAGAGAATATTAAGCTAACTGCATTACTTACCATAAAGTACTGTTGAGCTATACGCAGTAAATGACCTGCTTCGTCACTATCATCGGGATATAAAAATAGCGTTAAGTTTTTATTAATTGCTTTTTTATCAAAGATAATTCCATCATGGACAATTGAAGCATCCAAACTATCAACATCAAATAGGCACAATTTATTTACATAATTATTCTGGTAGCCAGTTATATCAATTTCATATAATTGCGATTGCAAAGTAAAATTACTAAAATTAACTTTATAGCTAACGTCGCGTTTATTTAACCAACCTAATTTTTCAATCCAGGGATTTGGTTCTTCATTTTGCAAATTATCTCTAAATTTTTGTTTAAATAAACCATAATGGTAATTTAGACTAATCCCCGTACCTGGAATACCTAATGTTGAAATAGAATCGAGGAAACAGGCGGCTAATCGACCAAGACCACCATTACCCAATGATGGCTCAGGTTCAATTTCTTCTATCTCGCTTAATTTTTTACCGTGTGCAGCTAATACATCATGCACTTCATCATACATAGATAAGTTTATAAGATTATTTCCAAGTAGCTTACCAATTAGAAATTCACTAGAAATATAATATACTTTTTTCTGTGCATGATGAATGGCGCGATCTTTTGTTATATTTTTAACATATAACAGCAGTGCATAATAAATATCCTTATTACTTGCTGTTTCAATAGGGCTACTTAGTGTTTCAACTAGCCACTGTGTAATACTATTTTTCACGTCCATTTATTGTCTCTCTTCTGAATACTGTACCATGTTATTCCCGCGTGCATGTAATTCCCGCGTAGGCGGGAATCTACCCTCTATTATGGGTTAGGTTTATTAAACCTATGATTTTAACATCTTTTAGCTATAGCAAGGTTAGATTGCTGTATATTATTCGGGTCTGTCCCATTTGTCATTCCCGCGCACACAAGCGTGTGGCAAGCGGTAATCCACGAAGTTCAATGATTATTGATCTCCGGGTCGTTCTAAGTGCAGAAGCATATAGAAAATGAATACAGACTATAGTCAAGAAGCGTAGACTTTATGACACTTTGGTTGATTATTTTAAGCCGGAACGACTTCGTACAACTTCGCTAATAGCACTCCAATCTTTTTCAGCCAGACCGGTTGCCAATGCTTGAGTGAATTTACCGCGTAGAACATTAGCGAGATCTGGAGTTACTCCAACATCAATAAAGGCTTCCTGAAATAAATTGATATCTTTATTTCCGCCCTTCATATCAAAATTAACCTGATCAAAATCACGGGTATGAATTTTATCAATATAATTTTTTACTGCAGGATGTGAATAAACATGATGTAAGGATTTTTGGACGATGCTGGTTTCAAGTCCGCTTTTTTCTGCGAATGCGTATAATTCAGAAATTAATTCAATAGCGGTAATAATAGAATAATTTAGGCAAATCTTTAATACATTTGCATGTGCAACTTGATCACCGAGTTCAATTACTTTATCAGAAATGCTATTTAATATTGGTTTAATTTTTTCAATTCCGTACCCTTCTCCGGCACATATTATTGTGGCGTTTCCAGATAAAACAGCTTTAGGAATACCTAAAACTGGCGCTGCGAGATAAATGCACTTCTTTTCTTGATGGGCTTTTTTTAGTAAAGTTGCAGTTTTGGGTAATATAGTTGATGTACTAACATGAATGGCTCCTGAGTTGAGATGCGGCAACATAGCATTAGAGACTTTAATCAGGGCTTTATCATCAATTACACTGGTAAAAATAATATCTGCATCTAACACAGCACTTTCTAAAGAATCAGCAATCATTGCGCCTAATTTTTCTAGTGGTGCAGCTTTTTCAGCTGTGCGATTATAAACAGTTAATGGAAAACCTGCTTGTAGCAATTTAGTTGCCATTGCTGTTCCCATTTTACCAAGACCGATAAAAGTAATATTTTGCATATGAATTCTCTCCAATATTAAAACCATTTCAGCTTATTGTGTGTTAAAAGTTGTCGCCAATAGATCTGTATTCGTATTATATATTATCTGAAAACAATACAGAAAACTAATTTAATTGTTTATGCCAACCACATTTGAAACAGCAATGACATTACCATTTGTGTCTAATGCATCCCAGAAAAAAATCAACTTATTGGTGGTTAAATCTATTTCCTGTATTGAAAAATCTTGAACTGTACCATTTTGTGCTCCACCATATGGCGTGAGATCCTGCTGTACTTGCCTGGTAGCCAGGAACAATACAAATAATGTCTTGGACATAATTCTTATCCTGAGTGAGTATAGGGGAGTAATTGATAAAATTACAATGAAGTATTCTATCACTTTTGCTATATTAGGAAATAAGATCAGGTTGTAAAAGATGGCCTGAGCAGTTACTAAAGCCCATGACTTTTTGCTTGTTTTGAAAACGGCAAATTTAAGACTTTCTTTTATTTACAAGGATTTTCTGCTTAATTTGGAAGGTTACATATGAAAAAATGGATAAATTGTACGATTAGCTATTGAAATTACCTCACAAATGATGCTATAATACACCCTAACTGTGAGGTAATTTTATGGATGCAATATATTATACACGCCATGTTGAAGAAAAAATTAAAATTTTTGCCCAACATTTTAAAGTCGTTCTTGTTCTTGGAGCACGCCAAGTTGGCAAAAGTACCTTATTGCATCACGTATTTCCAGATTTACGACATATAGTATTTGATCCGGTAACAGACGAATTCTTAGCGCGTTCTGATCCAGAACTTTTTTTACAAAATTTTAAAGGCGCACTTATTCTAGATGAAATACAGTATGTGCCAGAACTATTAGCGGTAATTAAGCGCTACGTGGATAAAAGCAATGTTAAAGGACAATATTTCCTAATAGGATCACACAATTTATCTATGCTAAAGCAGGTATCAGAAAGTATGGCAGGTCGTGTTGGTATTATTGAGTTATCACCATTATCATTATATGAGATCACTAATAACGGAAGCCGTAAAGCCACCTGGATTAAAGATTATTTAGATAATGCAGAGCAATTTGCTATAAGCAATCATAATGTATTTGATCATTACGAAACAGGATTGTTTGAAACAATTTGGAATGGCGGAATGCCAGGAATTTTGACTCTGCCAGAGAACTTGCGTGCCGAATATTTTAAAGCATATCTACATACATATATTGAACGTGATGTTCGTGTAGTGGGTCACATTGATGATATAAACAATTTTGCCCAATTTGTACGCATTTTATCTGTCTTAACTGCTCAGGAAATAAATTATGCTCATTTGGGTCGCGAAATAGGAATTCAGGCAAAAACAGTTGCAAACTGGATGAGTATTATGCAAACTTGTTATCAATGGCATGAAATATTACCCTATTACAATAATACTATTAAGCGCTTAAGCAAAAAACGTAAAGGCTATTTTTCTGACTCTGGTTTTGCTTGTTATTTACAAAATATTACAAGTAGCGTAGCGCTAGCTGCTCATCCTAATCGGGGATCTTTATTTGAAACATGGGTTACCAACCAGATAAAAACATTAATTAATACATTACCATTTGAAGCACAAATTTACCATTGGCGCACTAATGGTGGCGCTGAAATTGATATTTTACTGGAAAAAGATAGCATCTTTTATCCAATTGAAATAAAGTGTAAGGTCCAATTATCTAAACATGATATCAGCGGCATTATGGCATTTAGAGAAACCTATCCTCATCTTAATATTGCCAAAGGTTTAGTTATTTATGCGGGAGAAAATAGTTACCAGATTAACCCACATGTTACTGCAATATCATGGAAAACTATATGACGGTACAAATTCATTATTAATGTCGGGTTATATGAGCAAATAATTTTTCATTTTTATAAATTTACCTATATGTTAGTGCTATTGCAACCGTTAAAACCCCGTCACAATATTTAGTAAAATCTACGGGGCAATATGAAGTGGCGGTTAAAGAATACAAATGGGTTATTTATTTTTTCAGATACGTTTTCATTACTTACTAATTTTTACAATATTTGAGATCTACCGGATACATTTTTAAATTACAATGATTCAAAGATGGATAATATACGTTAACATCATTATCTTTAATGCTCAATAATGTTAGGCGCCAATGTAAGTTATCTATATCATCTTGTGTATAGTCACATAAATTAGTATGGTTTGGATAATAACCAGAGTCATTATAGAAAGTAGTACTAAAGCAATCATCTCCATGACTATACGTAATAAACCACCTGGTACCCGGGCTACTTTTGGTAGAATTAAACCAACCGTTGTATCCATAAGCATCTGGTGAAGATGGAAAATATGCACCAGATTCTAATATACGGCCTGATTCAAGCAATACGGGAATATCTTTGTTCCAAGACTTCCACCAATTTGAACTACCATTATAAGGTTCAATTCCATTATTTTCTGTAGTAAAAACTTGTAAGAAAGTAAGCGGCTTAGGTGTATCATTACGCACCTTGTATGCTATCCCTAGATCATGTGCTAAATACTTATAATCAAATTGATGCTGTTATTTACAATACTGCCATTTACCCTATTAGCAATGTAGAATTATTGTCGCACAAAGCGTGGCGCGATACGCTTGACATTAACCTCAGTGGGGCTTTTTCTGTTGCTAAAGCTTGCGTTCCTATAATGAAAAAGCAAAATTCAGGCAAATTTGTATTTATTTCATCAACAGCTGGTGAAATTATAGGATTGCCCAGTCAAGTTGCCTATGCAACATCCAAAGCTGGTTTAAATGGCTTAATGCGAACACTAGCTATAGAATTAGCTCCATTTAACATTGTAAATAGCATCAGCCCTGGTAAAGTTTTTGATACATCAACCTTATCACAAGAAGAGATTTTGCACAAATTACGCCCTATTCCTTTGAAGCGTTTTATTGACCCAGAAGATATTGCTTACATGGTACAGTTTCTTCTCTCTGAGAAGGGCAAAAATATTACGGGACAAAATTTTATAATTGATGGCGGGCAATCTATTCTAGGTGAAGATAGCCACACCAGTAAAACTGTGGCTTATTAAAGATTCTTACATAATCCTTGTATTAATTCAGCAACGGATTGTTCCTTATATAAAAGTATTAGAAATGCCACGCTCCTGTTTACCAGAAAAGGCTTTTGTTAAAATAGTAAAATCATAATCATGATTTTTTTTGGTTAATATATTTATTTTAATTCCCATACTTTATGGCTTTTCAGTTCATCATATACTCTATCTGGTGCAATATCAACAATCTGATTATCTACATTCCAAGTGATAACTCCATTATCAAGGTATACTTGACTAAATTTATTAAAATCAGCTAAGCCTGCAAAGACATTTCTGAATCTGGAAGTTAAAAAGCGAATAGTACCGGATACCCCGTCTGAACATTTTACCCATAATTCATATGGTTTTACCACTTTAATTTCGACAACCCCATATTCTAAACTCATTTTATCACTCCAAAGGCTTAATTGGTTTTGGTGCTAAATCATTCTGACATAACTCCCAATCTGCTAAAAGTTCCTGCTGATGAAGCTCTGCCCAATCTAGAACTAAATTAGCTGCACGTCTAGGTAATTTGCCACGAGTTATTTTAAGTTCCGCAATATTTACAACTGCATTATGCTCCGCATATTCAACATGGAAATGCGGTGGATTATGTTCTTCATAAAACATTTTTATCATTATTCCATAAAATTTTGACACAACTGGCATCAAAGCTACTCCACAAAGCTAGTTAAAATAATTAACAAATATCCACAACGTTATTTTTATATCCTCATACAATATTATATTCCTAATAGCAAGATTTGTTTGCAAATTCTTTCAGGTTATACAAAACATTATTTATGGTGTGGAGTGAGTTATTCGTATTTTCTAATTTAGATATCCAAATGTTATCAATGCTTTTCATTAATTTTGTTTATTTTTTTCGGTCGTAATTAGGACGTGTTTTTGTTGTGCAAAATAAGTCACCATTTAAAACCTACACAATATAATTAAAAATATTATAAAGACATAGCAAGCATTAAAAAGTTTTTGTTATTAAATTCAAATTCACTAACAACTTCCAGGCCAGCTTTTATATGAGCATTTACGGATCTTGGATTCTCACTAGAAACTAAGGTAGTCAATAATTCTGGTGGATTGGGTTTTTGCAGTAAAAATTTATGGGCCGTACTTATTAAATTAGTGAATATTTTTTACAACCACTGCATTTAGGTAAATATTTCATATTTAGCAAATTTAATCATCTCAACTTTTACATTCTCAAAATTATTTCCCGCTTTAGCAAATGAGTCAGAAATTTTCTTTAAATGCTGCATTTTTTCTATTACCCAATTAGAGGCATCTTCTTTATTTATGCCCTCAACTGTATATGAAAGCAAATACAATACACCTGCAGAAACAGCAGTTCTTTTATTTCCATTTTCTAAATAATGATTAACTGTAATTGAAGAAATGATTTGAATCAATTGTTCTTCTGGGGTCTCATAGTAAGTTTGGCAAGCCCTTAGTATGCAACTAGCTATATTGGGCAGATTTTTCTGCATATCTTGTTCATTTCCCATGGGTTCAAGTTGATAATCACCCATACCACTATATTCTTTTAAAGTTAAACCAAGTACTTTCTGAAATATATTAATAATTATATTTTCATCAACATATTTGCTTGATAGGCATGTAATCATCGTTTTGACAATTCTTTCATTATTTTATAGCCCTCTTCTGATGTTAATACTTTAACCATTCCTTTAACTATTACTTTGCTAAACTGATCAATGTGTTTGGAGGTAATCTCGCGTTCTTGAATTTGTTTATGAACAGTCTCCGGTCTGCGATCTTTCGATCCAAAGATTAACTTATTATTTGTTTTTGACATGTTATCACCTTATTGTTTTATCATATAAGTACATTATACAATATTTATTAAAATTAAGCAATATATTCTCCAAATTGGCCGGCCCATCAACTATGAAATGGTGTGGAGTGAGTTACGCGTATTTTCTAATTTAGACCCTTCAATTTTATCAATACTTTTCATCAATTTTGTCTATTTCTTGGGACAAAAAATTAAAAAACAGGTCAAAAAACTGACATTCCTAGAGTAAAAAGTTAAAAATTTATAATAAACCAGTCTATAGTGTTGTATGATAATCCCCAATAAACATTTGGGAGATTGAATATGCTAGAAGTAAGTAGTGGAGACGTTGAGTCGT
>Ga0134126_10001576_pt1 | contig 29101 bp, 26 predicted proteins | sample KB31752_FD_96881 | JGI IMG/M metagenome (GOLD analysis project Ga0134126, IMG submission 96881) | Terrestrial soil microbial communities with excess Nitrogen fertilizer from Kellogg Biological Station, Michigan, USA - KB3-175-2 | ecosystem: Environmental > Terrestrial > Soil > Unclassified ... | reverse complement strand
GGAGTCGGCGCAGTACTTGGAGACCCTGGCGGCGCTGGCCATTAAAGAAACCAAGCGCAGCGGCCAATTCACCATTCCCGGCTTGGGCAAATTGGTGAAGCAGCAGCGCAAGGCGCGCACCGGTCGCAATCCGCAGACCGGCGAGCCGATCAAGATTCCGGCCAAGACCGTCGTCAAGTTCCGCGTGGCCAAGGCCGCCAAGGACGCAATCGCGCCCGGCAAGAAGTAGGCGACCCGCTCACGCACAACCGAAACCCGGGCGCGCATCCGCAAGGATGCGCGCCTTTTTTTTCGCGGGGGGGATGGGGCGAGGCGGAACTCCAGCGCCCTTCTTCGCTCCTGCGGAGCTACGCAGGGCGGCCATCAACCGCGGCTAGCCGCGGTTGATGGCCGCCGCCAGGTATCCGGCGCCGAAGCCGTTATCGATATTGACGGCGGCGACGTTGGCGGCGCAGGAATTCAGCATGCCGAGCAAGGCGGCGAGGCCGCCGAAGCTCGAGCCGTAGCCGACGCTGGTGGGCACGGCGATGGCGGGCGCGGCCACCAGGCCGGCGACGACGCTGGCGAGAGCGCCTTCCATGCCGGCGACGACGATGAGCACGCGGGCGCGCTGCAGGCGCTCGAGCTCGGCCAGCAGGCGGTGCAGGCCGGCGACGCCGCAATCTTCGATCTGCTCGACGGGGCCGCCGAGCAGGCGCGCGGTCAAGGCGGCTTCGGCCGCCACCGCGCCGTCGCTGGTGCCGGCGGAGACGACCAGCACGGTGCCGCGGCCTGGCGGCGGGGCCTCGCGCTCGAGCGTGATGGCGCGCGGGCGCTCGTGCCAGCGGACCTCGGGCAGCACCGCTTGCACGGCCGCGAACTGGTCGGGGGTGGAGCGCGTGACCAGCAGGTTGCCGCCGGCAGCGGCCAGGCTGCGGGCGATGGCCTGCACTTCGAGCGGGGTCTTGCCTTGGCCGAGGATGACCTCGGCCGCGCCTTGGCGCAGGCGGCGGTGATGGTCCACGCGGGCGAAGCCGAGATCCTCGAAGGGCAGGCGCCGCAGGCGCTCGAGCGCCGCATCCGGCGCCAGCGTGCCCGCCTGGACCGCCGCCAACACCTCCCGCAATTGCCGCTCCTCCACGCTCCCACTGTCGGCTGTGAAGGGTGAACTGTCAACTGCTACCATCACTGGATGAGTCTTGGTGCGACTGCCGGCGCCACGCTGACGCTGGCGATCACGGGCGCGAGCGGAGCGGCGGTGGCGCAAGCAGCGCTGGATCTGCTCGAGCGCGACCCGCGCGTGGCGCACGTGGACCTGGTGGCCTCGCCGCACGGGCTGCGGGTGGCGCGCGAGGAGCTGGACCTGGCCGACGGCACGCTGGAGCAGCTGGCGGCGCGGCTGCTGGGGCGGGCGGCGGCCAAGACGCAGGTGCACGACGACCGCGACATCGGGGCCAACATCGCCAGCGGCAGCTATCCGAGCGCGGGCATGATCGTGGTGCCGTGCAGCCTGGGGACCTGCGCGGCGATCGCCCACGGCATGGCCGACAGCTTGATCGAGCGCGCCGCCGACGTCTGCCTGAAGGAGCGGCGGCGGCTGATCCTGGCGGTGCGGGAGGCGCCGCTGAACCGCATCCATCTGCGCAACCTGCTGGCGGCGGACGAAGCCGGCGCGACCGTGTTTCCCATGACGCCCGCCTTTTATGACCGGGCGCAGACGGCGGCGGCGATGGTGGGGCAATTCGCGGCGCGGCTGTTGGAGCCCTTCGGGCTGCCGCAGGAAACCATGTTCCAATGGAAAGGCTCGCTGCCGCGCCCGCGCGCGGTGTAGGCGCCCATGCCTGCCGCCGCCGACGCCCCGCCACAGAAGAACCCCACCGTGACCGTCTTCCTGCTCATCCTGATCGCGGTCGGCATGGAGGTGGCGGGCCAACTGCTGTACAAGGCCGGGGTGAACCAACTGCCGGCGATGGAGGGCTCGCCGTGGACGGTGCTGCCGGTGCTGGGCTTTGCCTGGAACGCGCTGCAGAACTGGCGGGTGCTGGCCGGCATCGGGGTGTACTGCCTGCAGGCGGGGGTGTGGTGGGCGGTGCTGTCGCGGGTGGACCTGAGCTACGCTTTTCCGCTGACCAGCATGAGCTACGTCATCCTGCTGGTGGCGGCGCGGGCGTTCCTGGGCGAGCACATCTCGCTGACGCGCTGGCTGGGGGCGACGGCGGTGGTGTTCGGCGTCTACCTGATCACCCGCTCGGCGCCGCTGGTGAAGTAGGGGCTCACGCCGCTTTTCTCCTTGGGCTTTGCCCCCGGCCTCGGGTTGGCCGGCTCGTCGGTTGACTGGAGCGGGGCTCGGCGCGCGCACGGCGTGGGGCCGTGGATCAATGCGCCGATTCGCCCGAAGCTTCCGCCTGCGTGTTCACGAGGACGCGGGGAGGTTCAGGGATCAGGATCCAGGCGACGAGGTAGGCGACGACGCCGAAGACGAGGGCGAAGAGCAGGGTGAAGACCACCCACAAGACGCGCACCAGGTTGACGTCGAGATCGAAGTTGTTGGCCAGCGCCAAGCAGACGCCGGCCAGCTTGCGGCCCTGGCGCGGGCGCTCGAGCGGGGCGCGATGCGGGGCGGGGGCGCCGGGGTTGGCGCGGCCGCATTGGTGGCAGTAGCGTCCGCGAAATTCGGCGCCGCAGGCATTGCAGAACATGCGAATCCCCTCCTTGCGCCAGTATAGGCCGGCTGGTGCCGCTGCGGCGGCCGGGCCGGCTGCCCCTTGCATTCGGCTTTGGAGCTATTCTTGACCTATGTGGAGACTTGGCGCCGGGCTGGCTGCGCTCGCGCTCTGCGCCCCGGCGTTGCTGGCGCAGGGCCAGAAGCTCCCTCAGGTTCCCATCATCCGGGCCAACACCACGCTGGTGGACGTGCCGGTGCTGGTGCTCGACAAGAAGGGCCAGCCGGTGGACACGCTCGACCAGGAGGACTTCAAGGTCTTCGACGACGGCACGCTGCAGAAGCTCACCGGCTTCGACAACCAGCCGCGGCCGATCTCGCTGGCGATTGTGGTGGACACCAGCGAGTGGGACGCGATTGACCAGGCGAAGCGGGCGGCGGAGATGATCAGCGCCATGGTGGTGGGGGCGCAGGGCGAGGCCAGCATCTTCATCCCAGGGCCGGAGCCCAAGCAACTGCTGCCCTTCACCAGCGACAGCAGCGTGCTGACCAACGCGCTCAAGCACCTGGACAAGTCGCCGACCGCGCCCCAAGGCGAAGGCGCGATCACCGAGCCGCTGAACCTGGCCATGCTCGACCTGCGCCACCAGCCCAGCGACCACACGCGGGCGGCGCTGGTGATCTCGCATTCGAGCGCGCGCAGCGGGGTGGGGGCCGAGGCGCTGCTGGAGGGAGCGATGAGCGACGCCATCCCGATCTTCCACCTCACGCCCAACCGTCCGGCGAACGCGCCGGCGCACAACAACCCGGACACGCCGGCCGAGCGCGGCACCGGGCAAGGATCGCAGCGGGTGCAAGCGCCGCCGGCGCCGGTGGATTCGCACGGGATGCCGACCTCGAACCCGGGAATGGGGAACCTGGACCTGGGGCCGATCATCAGCGGCACGGTGGGGCTGGCGGGGAAGGTGTTCGCGCCGCACCACATGGATTACGTGTACAACAGCGGCGGGGTGACCTACAGCGCGGGCAACGACCGCGACTTCGACCATAAGCTGTCGCTGATCGGCGACGAGCTGCGGGCGGTGTACCACCTCTACTACTCGCCCAGCAACCTGGCGGGCTCGATGCCGCTGCACACCATCGCGGTGCAACTGGCGCTGCCGGCGACGGCGGATGTGGGCAACACCAGCTACCGGCGCTCGTACGTGGGCGTGATCAATCACTGAGGATGCGGCCGGCCCCAAGCGCGCGGGAGCGCGCGCCTGAAGACGTGCGGGGGATGTTCGACGCCATCGCGCCGACCTACGACCGGGCCAACCATCTGCTCTCGCTTTGGGTGGACCGCTACTGGCGGCGGCGGGCGGTGGCCGAGGTGCGGCGGCGGCTGGGCGGATCGGCGCCGCGGATCCTGGACCTGTGTTGCGGGACGGGCGATTTGGCGCTGGCGCTGCGGCGCGGCATTCCCGGGGCCGAGCTTGTCGGGGCCGATTTCAGCCTGCCCATGCTGCGGCTGGCGCGGCGGAAAGGCGGCGGCGGTTCGAACGCCTGGCTGCAAGCCGACGGGCTGAAGCTGCCGTTCGGCGACGCCAGCTTCGCGGCGGTGACGGTGGGATTCGGGTTCCGGAATTTGAGCGACTACGCGGCGGGGCTGGCCGAACTGCGGCGGGTGCTGGCGCCGGGCGGGGTGTGCGCGATTCTGGAGGCGGCGCGGCCGGGATTCGCGCCGCTGCGCTGGTACCTGGAGCGGGTGCTGCCCCGGCTGGGCGGATGGATCTCGGGGAACGCGGCGGCGTACAGGTATTTTCCTGATTCGGTGGCGCAGTTCCCCGCCCCGGCCGCGCTGGCGGCAATGATGCGTGCGGCGGGTTTCGGCGAGGTCTCGGTGCGGCGCTTGCCGCCGGGATTGGCGACCCTGCACTTGGCCTCATAAGCCGGCACGCAGGGGCGGGCGGGACGCCCGCGGTCCCAGCTTACCTTGGGGTCGCAGCTTGGGGACACCGCCCATCTCTTTGCCGGGCTGCTCCGGGATCGTCCCTCGCTAGAATTTTGCAGCTTGGGGGCGCCCGGGAACTTCCTCGCTACAATTTTGCAGCTTGGGGGACGCCGCCCCTCTCTTTGCCGGGCCGCTCCGGGATAGGTCGAGGAGTGCGGCGGGACGATTCTTGGATGCCGCCCGTCACTGTGCCGGCTCCCGTCGGCCACCTCCCCGGGGGCGGCTCCGGGAACTTCCTCGCTAAAATTTTGAAGCTTGGGGGACGCCGCCCATTTCTTTGCCGGGGCCGCTCCGAGATCTCCCCCGAGGCGGCTCCGGGAACGTTCCTCGCTATAATTTTGAAGTGAAGATCGTTGTCTGTCTCAAGCAAGTGCCGGCGAAAGATGCGCCGCTGAAACTCGATGCAGCGACCGGATGGATCCGGGAAGACGTCAGCTTCGAGGTGAACGAGCCGGATGCGTTCGCGCTGGAGACCGCGCTCAAGCTGAAGGAAGCGCACGGCGGCGAGGTGGTGGCGCTGACGGTGGGTCCAGCGCGGGCGGCGCAGGTGCTGCGCGAGGCGCTGGCCAAGGGGGCGGACCGGGCGGTGCATGTCGAAGGGGCCGAGGCGCACAAGCTCGATGCCTACGCGGTGGCGGAAGCCATCACGCGGGCGCTGGCGGGCGAGAGCTTCGACCTGCTGCTGACCGGGCTGCAATCGGACGACGGCGGCTACGGGCAGACGGGGGTGATCGTGGCGGAGCTGCTGGGGGCGCCGCACGCGACCATCATCATGTCGGTCGAGCCGGCGGGAGCCGGGCGGGTGAAGGTGAAGCGCGAGCTGGAGAGCGGGAACTTCCAGTTCGCCGAAATGCCGACGCCGGCGGTGCTTTCCATCCAGAGCGGCATCAGCAAGCTGCGCTACGCCACGCTGATGGGGATCAAGCAAGCCAAGAACAAGCCGCTGGCGCAGATGAAGCTCGAGGATCTGGGAGTGACGCCGGGGCTGAACCGGCAGGCCATCCACCGACTGTTCGTGCCGGTGAAGGCCAAGGGCACGACGCTGATTCCGGGAACGCCGAAGGAGCAGGCGGCGGCGCTGGTCGAGCACCTGCGCAATTCCGCCCACGTGATCTAAATGATTGTCGTCATCACGGAACGCAAACTGACAGCGCCGGGGAAATTCAACCCGGCGAGCCTGGAGGCCGTGGCGGCCGGGCAGCAACTGGGGAAGCAAGCGGGGCTGCCGGTGGCGGCGGTGGTGCTGGAAGCGAGCGCCAGCGGGCTGGCGGGCGAGCTGGGGAAGTACCAGCTCGAGCGGGTGCTGCACGCCGTGCATCCGGCGCTGGGGGCGTACAGCCCGGAGGTGTGGGTGCAGGCGCTGGTGCAGGTGCTGACGCCGCTGGCGCCGAAGTACGTGCTGCTGCCGCACACCTACCAGGTGCGCGACTTCGCGCCGCAGCTGGCGACGCGGATGGGCAGCGGGCTGATCAGCGACGTGATCGGGTTCGCGGCCGCCGAGGGCGAGCCGCGGTTTTTGCGGCCGATGTTCCAGGGGAAGTTCACGGCGGAGACGGGGTTCGCGGGCGGAGGCGCGCCCGGGTTCGTCACGCTGCAGATCGGGGCGTTCCGCGCGGATCAAGCGGCGGCGGGCACAGCGCCGGTGGCGGCGGTGGCGGTGACGCCGACGGCGCCGCGGGTCGAGGCGGGCGAGGTGTTCCAGGAAGCCAAGCAGGCGGTGGACCTGACGCAGGCGCCGATCATCGTGTCGGTGGGGCGCGGCATCAAGGAGCCGAAGAACCTGGAGCTGGTGCGGGAGCTGGCGCAGGCGCTGGGGGCGGAGCTGGCGGCCTCGCGGCCGATCTGCGATGCGGGCTGGCTGCCGATGGACCGGCAGATCGGCTCCAGCGGGCAGACGGTGGCGCCGAAGCTGTATCTGGCGGTCGGAATCTCGGGAGCGATCCAGCACTTGGTGGGGATGAAGGGCTCGCGCACGATTGTGGCCATCAACAAAGACCCGGAGGCGCCCATCTTCGAGGTGGCCGACTACGGGATCGTGGGCAACCTGTTCGAGGTGGTGCCGGCGCTGACCGCGGCGCTGCAGGCGGCGCTGAAGGCAGGAAGCTAGGCCTTGGCGGAGCATCCGCAACTCGAGGCCGAGGTGGTGATCGTGGGCGCGGGCCCGGCGGGGCTGGCGTGCGCGCTGAAGCTGGCGCGGCTGATTGACGGGCACAACGAGCGGCATCCGGCGAAGGCGATCTCGAAAGAGAACATCTACCTGCTGGAGAAGGGGCGGGCGCTGGGCGCGCACCAGTTGAGCGGGGCGGTGATGGACCCGCGCGGGCTGGCCGAACTCGAGCCCGACTTCGCGCGCGACCCGGAGCTGGGCGCGATCCCGGTGCACGACGACGCGCTGCTGGTGATGACCGCCGAGCACGCGGTGCCGTCGCCGCTGACGCCGCCGCCGTTCCACAACCACGGCAACTACATCGTTTCGCTGAACCGACTGGCGCAATGGCTGGGGGCGAAGGTGGAGGCGGCGGGCATCAACGTCTTCACCTCGTTCGCCGGGCGCGAGCTGCTGATGGACGGCACGCGCGTGGTCGGCGTGCGCACCGAGGACAAGGGCGTGGGGCGGGACGGCGAGCCCAAGAGCAACTTCGAGCCCGGCTACGATCTGAAGTCGCCGATCGTGGTGCTGGCCGAGGGGCCGCGGGGCTCGCTGGCGCGGCAACTGCTGGGGCGGTTGGGGCTGGCGGGAGCGAACCCGCAGATTTATACGCTGGGGGTGAAGGAAGTCTGGGAGCTGACGGCGGGGCGGTTTCCGGCGGGGCGGGTGTACCACACGCTGGGCTGGCCGCTGTCGAACGACCTGTACGGCGGGGGATGGATCTATGGCCTGGAGAACAACCGGATTTCGATCGGGCTGATGACGGCGCTGGAGTACCGCGATCCGGCGACCGACCCGCACAACCTGTTCCAGAAGTTCAAGACCCATCCCTTCATGCGGCGGCTGCTCGAGGGCGGCGAGATGCTGCGCTACGGCGCGAAGACGACGGCGATCGGGGGATGGTTCTCGATTCCGCCGCACGCGGGCGAGGGGTGGATGCTGCTGGGGGATACGGCCGGGTTCGTGAACAGCCAGCGGCTGAAGGGCATCCATCTGGCGATCAAGAGCGGGCTGCTGGCGGCGGAGGCGGTGTACGCGCAACTGGCGGGGAGGGGGCGGATTGAAGACTACCCGGCCAAGGTGGCGGCGAGCTGGATGAAGGGCGAGCTGTGGGCGGTGCGGAATTTCCACCAAGGGTTCGAGCACGGACTGCTGGCGGGTATGGCCCACGCCGCGCTGCAGCAGGCGACGGGCGGACGCGGGCTGCATGCGCGCTACCCGGCCGAGGCCGGGCACGAACGGATGAGGACGATCACCGAGCTGGGGCCGCGGCCGGAGCTGGTGCCGGCGGACGGGAAGCTGACCTTCGACAAAGTCACCGACGTGTTCCACTCGGGCACGCGGCACGAGGAAGACCAGCCCTGCCATCTGCTGATCGCCGACACCGACATCTGCAACCAGCGCTGCACCTTCGAGTACGGCAACCCCTGCCAGTCGTTCTGCCCGGCGCACGTGTACGAGATGGTATTCGACGACGCGGGGGCGAAGCAGATCCATTTGAACCCGTCGAACTGCGTGCACTGCAAGACGTGCGACATCATGGACCCCTACCAGATCATCACCTGGGTGCCGCCGGAGGGCGGCGGGGGGCCGAGCTACGAAGGCATGTGAGCTGTTGACCGTTCACGGTTGACGGTTGACCGCGGAGCGGGGGTGGACGGAGCAAGGGGAGGCGGCGCGGGGAAACATGCGAGCGATGGCGGATTTGTTCGAGGCGACGCTGCTGGTGGTGGCGGCGCTGTTTCCGATCGTGAACCCGCTGGGGAGCGCGGTGATCTTCCTAGGGCTGACGGGCGGCTACACGCACGCGGTGCGGCGGTCGCTGGTGCGGCGCATCAGCTGGAACAGCTTCCTGATCCTGCTGGTGTCGATGCTGATCGGGAGCCGGGTGCTCGCGTTCTTCGGGGTGTCGCTGCCGGTGGTGCAGGTGGCGGGCGGGCTGGTGGTGATCGCCATGGGCTGGAGCATGCTGCAGCAGAAGTCGGCGGAGGCGCCGACGACGGCGGTGTCGAGCGAGGCGATCTCGGAGCAGGCATTCTATCCGCTGACGCTGCCGATCACGGTGGGGCCGGGCTCGATCTCGGTGGCGGTGGCGCTGGGGGCGAACACGCAGCGGCAGCTGTACGGCTGGCCGGCGCAGATCGCCTCGACCCTGCTGGGCCCGCTGCTGATCGCGCTGAGCGTGTACCTGTGCTTCCGCTCGGCGGAGCGGTTGGAGAAGCTGCTGGGGCCGACGGGGATGAGCGTGTTCCTGCGGCTGTCGTCGTTCATCGTGCTCTGCATCGGGATCCAGATCTTCTGGAACGGAGTGGCCGCACTTGCGCACCTCCATTAGGCGGCGCGGGTTTCGCCGCCGAGCTGGGTCAGTATCTCGCCGGTGATGTATACGGAATCGGGGTTGGAGGCGAAGAAGACGTAGGCGGGGGCGATCTCCTCCGGCTGGGCGGGGCGGCCCATGGGGACGTCGGCGCCGTGCTGGGCGACTTGGGCGGGCTCCTTGTCCTGGGGCTGGAGCGGGGTCCAGACCGGGCCGGGGGCGACGCAGTTGACACGGATGCCGCGGCCCACCAGATTCTGGGCCAGGGACTTGGTGAAGGCGTGGATGGCGCCCTTGGTGGCGGCGTAGTCGAGGAGCTGGGGGCTGCCCTCGAGGCCGGTGATGGAGCCGGTGTTGATGATGGCGCTGCCAGGCGGGAGGTGGGGGACGGCGGCGCGGGCCATGCCGAAGTAGCCGTAGATGTTGGTCTTGAAGGTGCGGTCCCACTGCTCGAAGGTGATGTCTTCAATGGCGGCGTGATGCTGCTGGTAGGCGGCGTTGTTGACCAGCAGGTCGAGCTGGCCGAACTCGGCGAGGGTGCGCTCGACCGCGTCGCCGCAGAATTCGGGGTCGGAGACATCGCCGGGGAGCAGCAGGGCGTGCTGGCCGGCGGCTTCGATGTCGCGCTGGATCTGTTCGGCGTCGGACTGCTCGGCCGGCAGATAGACGAGCGCGAGATCGGCACCTTCGCGGGCAAAAAGGAGCGCGACCGCGCGGCCGATGCCGCTGTCGCCGCCGGTGATGAGCGCGACTTTGCCGGCAAGCTTGGCGGCGGGCTTGTAGGCCGGAGCCCTGTAGCGGGGGCGGGGCTGCATTTGGGATTCGAGGCCGGGCGGGGCTTGCGTCTGCTCGGGGAAGGGCGGCTTGGGCTGGGCATGGCCCGGAAACCGGACCAGGGGCGATGGGCGCGATGGGCGCGGTGACCCGCGGAGCGGGCCGACGTTGGACTTTTTGGCCATGAAGGAGGGGGATGCCGAGGCGCTGGCTATTGATGCCAGTCGCGGAGGCGGACTTGGATTCCACTCTTCTTCAAGAGGTCGGCGACGCGCTGGGCGCCGTCGCCTTGGGCGAGGTAGGGATAGACGATCTTGGGACGCATGCGCTCGATGCAGGCCGCGGTGGCTTGCGGGGTGGAGGTGACGGCGACGAAGGCGATGGCGACGTGGCCTTGCTGGAGAGCGGCGGGGGTGCAGCCGGAGGGCCCGGTGAAGAGGACGCGGGCGTTGCCGAGTTGGAGGAGGATGCCGGTGGGGCCGATCCCGAAAAGCTGGACTTGGACCGGTTTGCCCTCGCCGGGCAGTGTGGCCGTGCGGGGCTGCAGGACCGGACCGACGGTTACCGTGGTGGCTTTGCGCAGCACGGCGATGGCAGCGGGGGACCCGAACAGAATCAGGTCGGCTTTGGGGGAATGGCGAAAACGGTCGGCGGAATGGGGGTCGATATAGATGGAGCGGCCAGCCCAGGCGAGGTAGATGGCATCACCGGCGAGGGGGGTGAGGCGGAGTTCGCCCTGGGAGGTTTGAGCGACATCTTGGATCGGGGATGGGGAATGGGGGATGGGGGATGGGGAAAGCAGCAGCAGGGCGAGGAGGGGGGCGAGCACTTGGGATTGGATGCGGGGGAAAAGGCATGGCGGGCCGTGACCGGGCCAATGATCTCGGCCGAGGGGCAGCGGGGACGGGACTACTCAAAAGACGACGGCCTGCATGACGTTCTAAATTCCTGACCTGAAGGTGTGGCTGGCGCTCTCCGTTGACTGGCGCGGGACCCCGCGGGGCTGCGCCGGGGCCCGCGGTTCCGGGCCAGTTTTGTCACTTTGGGGGGACTGGGGCGTCATAATGGGGGCGGAGCACAATTCCTATGAACCTTCGTCTGTATAGCGTTGCCTTGGCTGTTGCCCTTTCCCCGCTGGCGCTGCGCGCCGTCGCTCCCCTAGCTCCCGCTCCGGCGAAGCCGGCGGTGGATACCACCTATACCGGCGTGGTCGGCGATGACATGTGCGGCGTCAAGCACACCATGGGCGGCAGCGACACCGATTGCACCCGCATGTGCGTCTCGGGCGGGTCGAATTATGCCCTGATCGTCGGCCAGAAGGCGTATACCCTCAGCACCAAGGACAAGACCGCGTTGGCTACGCTGAACCGGCTGGCGGGCAAGCGCGCCGTGGTCAAGGGGACGCTGGCGGCCACGACGCTGACGGTGCACTCGGTGGCGGCGGCGGGGAAATAGTTCACCGTTCACCGTTCACCGTTCACCGTTGGCCGTTCACGGTTGGCCCGGAGCCCAGGTCGGGGAAGGCGATGCGGACGTAGCAGGCGTCGAAGGTCCTCAAGGCAGCGCCGCGGTGGACAGCGTGGGCGCCGGATAGGCGGGACGCTCCTGCTGCCCGTCGCGGGGCACCTCCCGTTTTTTTGGCAGGGCTCTGCCGCGCAGGGGCGGCGCGACCTCCGTCTCGCCTCTGCCGAGCGAAGCGGGCGGGACGCCCGCGGTCCCAGCTTGAGTCTCAGCTCGTGTCCCGGCTTGTGTCCCGTGCCAGCTCGGATCCCAGCTCGTGTCCCAGCTCGGGTCCCGGCTTGTGTCCCAGCCAGCTTGTTTTCCAGCCAGCTTGGTGTCCCGGCTCCAGCTTGTTTCCCAGCTCCAGCTTGGGTCCCAGCTTGTGTCCCAGCTCGGATCCCAACTCGTGTCCTAGCTCGTGTCCCTGCTTGTGTCCTAGCTGGTCCCGGCCTGTGTCCCAGCCAGCTGGTTTCCCAGCTCCAGCTTGTGTCCCAGCTTGGGTCCCAGCTTGTGTCCGAGCTCGCCTTTGCCGAGCGAAGCGGGCGGGACGCCCGCGGTCCCAGCTTGGGTCCTAGCTCGTTGTCCCAGCTTGGGTCCTCGCTCGTTGTCCCAGCTTGTGTCCTGGCTTGTGTTCCAGCCAGCTTCTTTCCCAGCTTGTGTTCCGTCCCAGCTCGGGTCCCAGCTTGGGTCCTGGCTTGTGTTCCAGCCAGCTTCTTTCCCAGCGTGTGTCCCGGAACGCTGCCCCTAGGGGACAACATTGAGGCCGAGGTGGTCGAGGAGCGTCCAGGTGGCGCGCTGGTAGGCGATCTCGGCGATCTGGTAGTTGGTGAAGGCACCGAGCAGGGTGCTTTGGGCGTTCGAGAGCTGGACCTGGGCCTGCAGCAGCTCGAAGACGGTGATCGAGCCGAGCTGGTATTTCTGCTGGTAGGCGTCCACGTTCTTCTGGGCGAGGTCGCGGGCGGTGGTGGCTGATTGCACCACGGCTGCCGCCATGCGCACCTGGGTGTCGGCGACGCGGACGTCCTGGGTGATCTGCTGGGTCTCGTTGCGCACCTGGTAGGCGTGCGAGGCCTGCGAGACCAGGGCGTTCGCCATCTGCGATTCGGCGCTGCTGTTGCGCAGCGGCAGATTCAAGTTCAGCGAAAAGCCATAGGTCGGCGAGCCGAAGGCGAAGACCTGGTGGAGCGCGCTGCCAAAGCCGCTGGTCGAGCCTCCAATCGTGGTGCCGAGCGGGGTGACGACCGGGACCTGGTTGCCCGCCAGCCCGTTGGAGCCGTAGTTGCCGCTGAGGCTGAGGTCGGGACGGAGCGAATCGCGGGCCTGGGCGAGGCTGAAGCGGTCTTCCAATTGCTGCCGCGAGAGGGCATCCATCTCGGGGCGCCGGCGCAACGCCGCGGCGACGGCATCCTCGACCGAGAGCTCGGGCGGGACCGGAGCGGTGGCGCTGGGATCGTCGTCGAGAACCAAGGCGGCGGTGCGGGCGGCGGGGTCAATGTCGGCGCCGATGAGGCGGCGGAGCAAGTCGAGCTGCTGGCGATAATTCGACTGCGCCTGCAGGAGCTGGGTTTGATCCACTGCGACCTGGGACTGGGAGCTGAAGATGTCGCCGGGCGCGAGCGCGCCCAGCTTCAAGGACTGCTGGTCGCGGTCGTAGGATTTCTGCGCCAAGTCGAGCGCCTGCTGGGAGACGGTGATCTGGTCGCGGGCCTGGACCGTGCTCCAGTACTGGTCGGCGGCGCTGACGAGCTGGTCGGCGACCTGGGTCTGGGTCTGGTCGCCGGTGACCAGGACCTGGGTTTCGGCGGTGAGCAGGCCGGTGCGGTTCTGCAAATTGGTGCGGTTGCGCAGCAGCGACTGGGTGAAGGTCAAGCCGAAGTCGGCGCCGATGCTGGGGTTGAAGGTGCTGAAAGCGCTGTTGTTGGAGTTGCGCGAGCTGCCGAAGCTGAGCCGGATTTGCTGGCCGGTCTCAAGCGTTTGGGAGAAGTTGAGGTTGGTGTTCTGGCCCAGCGAAGAGAGGGTGGACGCGCCGCTGGTCTGGGAGGATTGGGGCGAGGTGGAGCGGGTGCTGTTGAAGCTGGCGGTGAAGCTGGGATCGAAGGGGCTGCGGGCGCCGAGGACCGAGGCCTGGGCGGAGTCCATCGAGAGGCGGAGGATCTGGACCTGGGTGTCGTTGGCGAGGACGAGGGAGAGGAAATCCTTGAGGGTGAGGTGGAGCTCGCCGGCGTGGATGCGCTGGGCGAGGCCCTGGACGGGCTCGACCTTGGGCGGGGTGAAGTGGAAGCGGGGGGTCTGGGCGAGGGCGAGGGCGGGCAAAGCACAACACAACGCAAACCGGTTCACCCAACGACGCAACGGCCCCGTCAAGGACGCAACGAACACGGAAACAAAAGAAACACCCGCGTCAACGCAAGGCAACGCAACACGTTTCACGCAACGGCACAGCGGGCGGGACGCCCGCGGTCCCAGCTTGAGGTTATTCGTAGCGGAGGGCTTCGATGGGGTCAATGCGAGCAGCCTTTCTGGCGGGATAAATGCCGAAGAGGACGCCGACGCCGGCAGAGACGCCGAAGGCGACGCCGATGGACCAGGTGCTGACGATGGTGGTCCAGTGGGCGGTGGCGGCGATGGTCCAGGACAAGGCATAGCCGAAGGCGATGCCGAGGATGCCGCCGGAGATCGAGATCAAGATGGCTTCGGTCAAGAACTGGCGGAGGATATCGCCGCGGCGGGCGCCGGTGGCGCGGCGGACGCCGATCTCGCGGGTGCGCTCGAGCACCGTGGCCAAGACGATGTTCATGATGCCGATGCCGCCGACCAGCAGCGAGATGGCGGCGATGGCGACCATGACCAGGGTGAAGATGCGCTGGGTCTGCTGCTGCTGGGCGAGCAGGGCGGCGGGCACGGTGACGGTGAAGTCGTCGGTGTGATGGTGGGTCGAGTTGAGGATGGCGGTGACGACCTGGGCGGCCTCGACGCTGTCGGCCGAGGGCTTGAGGCTCATGTCAATGCCGTCGAGGTCGTCTTTCTGGCTGAAGCTGTTGTCGTAGAAGCGGTACTGGAAGGTGTTCAGCGGCAGATAGATGACGTTGTTCCAGTCGCGGGAGGCATCGGCGCCGCCGGAGCCGAGCTGCTGGCCGAGCACGCCCACCACCTTGAGCCAGGTGTCATTGGCCTTGATGTATTGGCCGACGGCGGGCTGGTAGCCGAAGAGGTTGACCTTGGCGGTCTGGCCGAGGACGCAGACCGGAGCGCTGGCGGCGTTGTCGAGGTCGTCGAAGAAGTCGCCCTCGAGCTCGTGGAAGTGGTGGATGTCGGCGTAGGCGGGGGCGACGCCGAAGAGGTCGGGGATGGCGTGGGCGGGCTGGGGCAGCAGATGGTTGGGATGGAGGAAGCGGCGGGGGGAGATCTCATCCAGGCCCTGGAGGTTGGCCTGGAGGATGCGGACGTCGCGGGCGGTGAGGCCGGGCGAGGTCTGGCGGCGCTGCTGCATCTGCTGATCGCTGCCGGCGGGGACCGAGTCCACCATGAGGTTGCGGACGCCGAGCTGCTCGATCATACGCAGCGACTCCTGCTTGGCGCCGGCGCCGATGGCGAGCATGCCGATCACCGCGCCCACGCCGAAGACCATGCCCAACGCGGTGAGCAGGGTGCGGGTCTTCTGGGCGCGCAGGTTCTGGGCGGCCATGCCGATGTCGGTGGCGATGCGGGAGAGGGGGTTCATGGCAAGGGGGGCTAGCGGCGGGAGGCGGGGACGGCGGCAGCGGGGCCGGAGCGGCCGCCGCGGGCGCCGGCGGCGGCGTGGGCGGATTCCTCGGGGTTGGCGAGGGCGAGGATGTCGCCTGGGGCGACGCCGCCGAGGACGACTTGGCTTTCGCTGCGCTGGACGACGGTGACCGGGATGCGCTGGAATTGGCCGTTGCGGCGGATGTAGACGGTGCTCTTGCCGCCGAAATCAAACTCGGCCTGGCTGGGGGCCCAGAGGACGTCCTTGAGCACGCCGGTGGTGATGACGGCGTTGGCGGAGAAGCCGGGGCGGAGCGCGGGATCGGGATGGTCGAGCGAGGCCACGATGGCGACCTTGCGGTCCCAAGGCGGGCCGCTGGCGGCGCCGATGGATTCGAGCTTGCCCGCGAAGGTGTCGCCGGGAAGGGCGACGAACTGGATGCCGACGGGCTCGCCCGGGGTGAGGTGGCCGGCGTCGAGTTCGCTCACGCTGAGATCCACTTCCCAGGAGGAGGTGTCGGGAATCTGGACCACGGCCTGGCCGGGGCGGACGGTATCGCCGATCTGATAGGCGGGAAGCTGCATGCCCTCGAACAAGATGTTGGTGGAGGAGTTCTGCATCACCGAGACGTAGCCGGCCTGGTGGGCGACGAGCGTCATCGAAGCGATGTTGTGCTGAGCCATGGCCGCGTCGGCCTGGGCCTTCTTCACGGCGGCGTCCTGGACGGCGATGGAGGCGACGTTGCCGGCCTTGCGGCTGGCGATGTCCTTTTCCAACTGGGTGAGGTGGGCTTGGGCGGCGGCGAGGGCGAGGTCGTTTTTCTTGGCGTCCACGGCGGCTTTGATGGGATTCTGCTGGACCTGCAACTGGGCGCGCTGGACGTCGAACCGGGCCTTGGCGATCTGGTAGGCGTCGTCGAGGTCCTGGGCGGCGGCGTTGGCCTGGGCCTGGATGGCCTGCTGCTGGGCCTGATCGAGCGCCTCCTGCGCCTGGACGAGGTTGTACTGCTGGGTGGCGGTGTCGAAGGCGAGCACTTCCTGGCCGGGCTTGACCTGGGTGCCGTTGTCGAGGAGGAACTTGATGCTCATGGGGCCGCCGGCGACGGGCGGGGCGACGAGCATTTCGGAGTGTCCGCCCTTGAGCGTGCCCTGGGCGTAGACCTGCATGCGGACATCGCCGCGGCGGACGACCGCGGTGGGGATGACGGCCTGGGATGAGTTGTAGCTGCGGAGCCAACGCATGGCTTCCCAGCCTCCGGCGGCGACGGCGGCGGCCAGGAGGAGGAGGCCGACGGCGCGGCCGAGCCAACGATTTCGGCGCGGGCGGAAAGGGACGGGGGCGGGCGCGGGCGGCGGGGCGATGGAAGGCGCGGCGCTCATGAAGCGGGTCCCGTGGCAGGGGCGGTGGGGTCGGTGAGGGCGACGGTGGCGCCGGGGGCGAGGCCGGAGACGGCGACCTCGTCGGGGTTGCGGGCGACCACGGTGACGGAGCGGGCGACGAACTTGCCGTTCTCCTGGGTGTAGACCACGGGCTTGCCTTGGACGGTGAAGATGGCGGCGGCGGGGACGGCGATGGCGTCGGGGATGCGCTGGGTGACGACGGCGACGTTGCCGTTCATGTCGGGCCTGAGGCGCGGGTCTATCTTGTCGATGGTGCCGAGGACGCGGAAGACCTGCGGCGGCGGCCAGGTGGCGCCGAAGTCGGATTCGGCGAGGGCGGCGATGGCGGTGATCTTGCCGGTCAGGGTGAGCTCGGGAAGGGCATCGAGATGCATGCGGATGGTCTCGCCGACGGCGACCTTGCCGCGATCGGTCTCGGAGACCTTGGCGAGGAGGGTGAGGGTCGAGAGGTCAGGGATTTCGCCGAGGGTGCCGCCGGACCAGATGTTGTCGCCGACTTTGAAGGCCTGGGCGTTCATCCAGCCCTGGGAGTAGTTCATCGCGTAGGTGATGACGCCGGTGATGGGGGAGGCGACCTCCATCTGCTTGAGCTCGAGGTTGACGTGATCGAGGTCGGCCTGGGCCTTGTCGCGCAGGCGCTGGGCGCTGCCGATCTTGGCGCCGTTGGAGGCCTGATGGGCGGCGATGGTGGCTTGCTCGACCTTGAGCTTCTCCTGCGCCATGCCGAGTGCGAGCTTGCTCTCGTCGCCGTCAATGGGGCTGAGGATGGCGGCTTTGGAGGCGTCGAGCTCGGCGGAGGCGACGGCGTTCTGGGCGGTGGCGAGATCGAGGGCGTCCTGCTGCTCGGCGACGCGGGCGGTGGCTTCGGCTTGGTCGAGCGTGGCCTGGGCTTGCTTGAGGGCGGCGGATTTGGCGTTGAGATCCTGGCGGGCGGTGGAGGAGTCGAAGCGGGCGAGGGGCTCGCCCTTCTGGACGATGCTGCCGCGGGGCGCGAGCCAGGTGATGGTCAGGCCGGTGATGCGGGGGGCGATGACCTCGACCGAGCGCTGGGCCTCGAGCGAGCCGCGCACCGTGACCGTGACCAGGAACTCGCCGCGGCGGGCGACCGCGGTCGGAACGTTGGGGGGGAGGGCGCGAGCGCGGATTTCACGGACGGCGAACCAGATGCCGACGGCGACGGCGAGGGCGAGGGCGAGTTGGAGGAAGCGCTTCAACAAGGCTCACGGCTCACGGTTTCACAGTTCACAGTTCCACAGTTCACAGTTCACAGTTATGGGAGGCGGATTTGGTCGCCGGGGGCGAGGCCGGAGAGGATGGCGATCTGGTGCTGGTCGAAGTTGCCGAGCTCGACCGGCTGCTCGACCCAAGCGCCGGAGGCGGAGCGCTTGGTGACGTAGGGCTGCTGCTGCACGAAATGGAGGGCGTCGCGGGGGACGAGCACCTGGGCGGCGCCGCTTTCAACATCGAGGTCCACGGCGGCGGAGAGATCGGGCAGGAGGCGGGGATCGTGCTGATCCACGTGGAAGGTGACGGCGAAGGTGCGCAGCGGCACGCCGAGCCCGCCGGCGACGGCGATGGGGCTGGCATTGAGGAAATGGACGGCGAGGCGGGCGTCGGGATAGGCGTCGAGATGGAGGACGCCCTTGAGGCCCGGGGTGAGGGTGGCGCCGTCGGCTTCATTGATGGAGCCGGCGACATCCATCTCAGCGGGATCGAAGATGCGCAGCAGGGCCTGGCCGCTGTAGAGCTGGTCGCCGGGCTGGGCGGGGCCCTGGCTGTTCTGGCGGAAGATGGCGGTGAGGCCGACCATGCCCGCGAGCGGGGCGCGGAGGGTCATCTTGGCGACCGAGGACTGGGCGCGATCCCACTCGACCTTCTGCTGGTCGCGCTTGAGCTCGAGGATGCGGAGGCCGGCGGCGTCGGCCTTGTCCTTGAACGCATTCTCCTGTTGAAGGCTGGTGATGTGGGCTTGGGCATCTTCGAGGTTGAGCCGATCGGTCTGGGCGTCAATGGCGCTGAGGATGGGCGCCTTCTTCAACTCAAGCTGGGCCTTGCCGAAATCGGCTTGGGCCTGCTGGAGGTCACTCGAGCGCTGCTCGGCGCTGGCGCGGTTCTGCGCCTTGGTGTCTTCGACTTGGTGGGATAAGTCGTCGAACTTGGCCTTGGCGTCGAGGGCGTTCTGGATTTCGGCGGTGGCGTCGAATTGAGCCAGGACATCGCCTTGCTTGACCTTGGCACCGTTGGGGATGATCCAGACCAGGACGAATTGGCTGCTTTGACCCGGGATTTGGGGGATGCGCAGGGTGAAGGAATGGACGGCGACGGTGGTGCCGCCCACGCGCAGGGCGCGGGTGAGGCGGCCTTCGCCGACACGAACGGTTTGGCCGCTGGAGGCCGACTGCTGGGCGTGAGCATGGCCGCAGGCGGCCGCACCCAGCAGCGCCGCCATCAACATGAGAAGTGTGGCCCGTATCGCCAAAAAGCGTGCCTAGAAAGAAAGAACCGGTCAGAGAGCGGTTTCGTTACATGTATTTTCGCTCACAAGACGAGAAATTCGAGCACAGGGAATAGACGGGACGAGCAGGGCGGGGTTAGCCGCGGCCGCCGCGGCCGCCGGGGGGGGGCGGAGCGGGCTTGGCTTTGGGAATGCCGAGAGCGTCACCTTCGACGGGCGGGGGGTTGGGCGGGAGGGCGGTGGCGGAGGGGAGGTCTTTTGGCCAGTCGGGAGTTATGCCGGCGGCGGGTTTGGGAAGGGAGGGGAGCTTGGCTTGGCGGACTTCGGCGGCGGTGAGGGCCTGGGCGTCGTTGGCATCGGCGGCGGCATCCTTTTGAGACGGGGGCGGGGGCAGGGCGCCGGTGATGATCAAGACCTGCTCAATGCGGCCGAGATCGGCGGCGAGCTTGAGCTGGACGGTCTTGAAGACGCCATCGCTGTTGAACTGCTGGCCGGTGACGGTGCCGATGGGGATGCCCTTGGGGTAGATCTGGTCTTCGCCGGAGGTGACGACCGCCTCGCCCGCCTGCACCGGCTCGTCGCGGAGGACGTTGCGGACCTCGACGCGGCCGGCGCCGAGACCGCGGAGGATGCCGTGGACGCCGTCGGCACCGATGAGCGCACCGGCACCGGAGCCGGGATCGGAAATGAGGAGCACTTGGGCGGACGAGCCCAGCACTTGGCTGAGCTTGCCGACCAAGCCCTGGGGGACGACGACGGCTTGGTCGCGACGAAGGCCGGAGGCGGTGCCGCGGTCTACATAGAGGGCTTGAGCGTCGGGGGAAGTGCCGCCGCCGATGACGGTGGCGGCCAAGGTCTGAAGGCCGTAGGCGCGCTGGAAGCCGAGCAGGGCCTCGAGCTGCGGAAGCTCGCGGGCGTTCTCGCGCAATCGAGCGTTCTCGAGGGTGAGATGGGCAAGCTGATCGCGCAGGGCTTGATTTTCGCGGTTGGCGTTGCGCAGGAAAACGTAGTCGCCGAAGAAGCTGCTGGTGCCGGAGACGGCGTGGCCGGTGGCGCGCTCGAGGGGGACGATGGCTTGGGCGGACCAGTAGCGGACCAGGCTGACGCCGCCGGCATCGGGACGGCGGACTTGGTAGCCGAGCAGAAAGAGCTGGGCGAGCAGCAGAACCCCTAGCAGGATCTGGGGGCGCTTGCGCTGGGAGGCATAGTCCACGGACTGCTGCTATGGATGCGGCTACTGATCGATGGAAATCTTGCGCAAAAGCTTGAAGTCGCTGAGCATCTTGCCGGTGCCGAGGACGACGCAGGCGAGGGGATCGTCGGCGATCGAGACCGGCAGGCCGGTCTCCTCGCGGATGCGCTTATCCAAATTCTTGAGCAAGGCGCCGCCGCCGGTCAAGACGATGCCCTTGTCGCTGATGTCGGCGCTGAGCTCGGGAGGCGTGCGCTCGAGCGCGACGCGGATGGCATTGACGATGGTGGAGACGCTTTCGCTGAGGGCCTCGCGGACCTCGTCGTCATGGATGACCAGGGTCTTGGGGACGCCTTCAATCAGGTTGCGGCCCTTGATCTCGAAGGACTCGGGCTGGTCGAGGGGATAGGCGGAGCCGATGGTGATCTTGACCTGCTCGGCGGTGCGTTCGCCGACCAGGAGGTTGTACTTGCGCTTGAGGAAGTTGGTGATGGCGTCGTCCATTTCGTTGCCGGCGACGCGGACGGAGCGGGAGTAGACGATGCCGCTGAGGGAGATGACGGCGATGTCGGTGGTGCCGCCGCCGATATCCACCACCATATTGCCGCTGGGCTCGGTGATGGGGAGGCCGGCGCCGATGGCGGCGACCATGGCTTGCTCGACCAGGTAGACCTCGCTGGCCTTGGCGCGGTAGGCCGAATCCATGACGGCGCGCTTTTCGACCTGGGTGATCTCGGAAGGCACGCCGATGACGATGCGGGGATGGACCAGCATCTTGCGGTTGTGGGCCTTCTGGATGAAGTAGTTGAGCATCTTTTCGGTGACCTTGAAGTCGGCGATGACGCCGTCCTTCATGGGCCGGATGGCCACGATGTTGCCGGGGGTGCGGCCGAGCATCTCCTTGGCCTCTTTGCCCACGGCCTCGACCTCGTTATTGACCTTGTTCATGGCCACAATCGAGGGCTCGTTGACGACGATGCCCTTGCCGCGGGCGAAGACGAGGGTGTTGGCCGTGCCCAGGTCAATGGCCAAATCGCTGGAAAAGAGACTGAAAAGAGTGCGGATGCTCATTTCATTTGGTGCCGGGGAGAGAGTCTCACGATACCACGCGGGGGAGGCGGCGCACCGCGCGCTGGCTATAATCAGATCGGTTCCTCCCCCGTGAAACTTCAACTCGAACAAGCCCTTGCCGCCGCCTTGGCGGAACACCTGAGCCGCGCCTACGGGGTCTCCTTGGGCCCCGTGGTGCTGGAGGATCCGCCCAAGATCGAGATGGGCGAGTTCGCCACCCCGGTGTGCTTCGAGCTGGCGAAGCGGCTGCGGCGGGCGCCGCGGACGTTGGCGCAGGAAATTGCGGGGGCGATGACGCTGCCGGAGGGGTTCGCGCGGGTGGAAGCGGCCGGGGGCGGGTATTTGAACTTCTTTGTGGAGCGGAGCTACGTTTCGCGCAAAGCGGCAGCGCAGGCACTGCAGGCAACGCAGGCACTGCAGGCAACGCAGGCAATGCAGGCAAAGCAGGCACTGCAGGCAATGCAGGCACTGCCCGTGAACGGAGGGGGTGGAGACGGCGCAAGGGGGAAGGTGATCGTCGAGCATACGAACATCAACCCGAATAAGGCGGCGCACATCGGGCATTTGAGGAACGCGGTGCTGGGCGACACCTGGGTGCGGCTGCTGCGGCACGCGGGCGAGGCGGTCGAGGTGCAGAACCTGCAGGACAACACCGGGGTGCAGGTGGCGGACGTGGTGGCGGCGTTCCTGCATCTGCCGGAAGCGCCCACGGTCGAGGCAGCGCTGGCGGATCCTGCGGTGCGGTTCGATTACTTGTGCTGGGATTTGTATGCCGCCGTCTCGCAGCACTATGAAACCCATGCCGAGGACAGGGACGCCTGGCGGGCGGAGACGCTGCACGCCATCGAGGCGGGCGGGAACCCGACGGCGGAGCTGGCGGAGCGGATTTCGAACGCGATCGCGCTGTGCCACCTGCGGACGATGCACCGGCTGGGCATCGAGTACGACGTGCTGCCGCGGGAGAGCGAGATCCTGCAGCTTCACCTGTGGGAGCATGCATTCCGGCTGCTGAAGGAGCGCGAGGCGATCCGGCTCGAGAGCGAGGGGAAGAACCAGGGCTGCTGGGTGATGGACCGGGTGGGGGCGGTGAACGCCGAGGGCGAGGAGGAGTCGAAGGTGCTGGTGCGGTCGAACGGGACCGTGACCTATGTGGCCAAGGACATCGCGTACCAGCTATGGAAGTTCGGGCTGCTGCCGCTCGAGTTCGGCTACGCGCCCTTCCATCGCTACCCGGACGGGCACGTGGCCTGGGCGACGGCGCTGCGATCGGCGCCGAATGCGCCCAAGTTCGGCGGCGGCGCCTGGGTGTACAACGTGATTGACGTGCGGCAGAGCTACCTGCAAGAGGTGGTCGCGGCCGGACTGCGGGCGCTGGGGTTCGAGCCGCAGGCGGAGCGGAGCGTGCACTTCAGCTACGAGATGGTGGCGCTGTCGGCGGCGTGCGCGGCGGAGCTGGGATACGCGGCGGCGAGCGACGAAAAACGGGTGGATGTCTCCGGGCGCAAGGGAACCGGCGTGAAGGCCGACGATCTGCTCGACCGGCTGCAGGCGAGGACGCTGGAGGAGGTGGAAACGCGGCATCCGGAATGGACCGACAGCGAGCGGCGGGCGGCGGCGGATGCGATCGCGGCGGGGGCGCTGCGGTATTTCCTGCTGAAGTTCACGCGGACGACGCTGATCGCGTTCGACTTCAAGGAGGCGCTGAGCTTCGAGGGAGAGACGGGGCCTTATGTGCAATATGCGGCCGTGCGGGCGGGGAATATTTTAGGCAAAGCAGGCACGGCAGGCACGGGCATGGCGGCGACGGAGGAGGGGGCTTGGGGGCTGCTTTGGCTTGCCGAGAAACTGGATTCGGTGGCGGCGCAGGCGGTGGCGGCGCGGGAGCCGGCGATGGTGGCGAAGTACGCTTTCCAGTTGGCGCAGGCGTTCAACAACTTCTATCACCACCAGCCGGTGCTGCAGGAGCCCAATGCCGAGCGGCGGGCGGCGCTGCTGGCGCTGGTGGCGCGGGTGCGGGAGCGGCTGGGCGAGGCGCTGGGATTGATGGGGATCAGCGTGCCCGCAGCGATGTGATGGCCTGCCACCAGTCGCGGAGACGGGGCCAGAGGCGGGCGGGGGATGGGGGATGGGGCATGAGGGCCGGGGAGCGCAAGGCGGCGAGCAGATCGGCGGGGCGGATGCGCTTGGCCAGGCCTTCGGGTTGGATCCAGATGATGGTTGAATCGGGGGCGAGGACGACGGTGGCGGGATAGGCGACGCCACCGCGCTCCTTGGGATTGAAGAGGCCCCAGGCTTTTACCAATTCGCGGTCGGTGTCCACCGAAACGGTGGCGATGCCGTAGCCGAGGGCGGAGATCTCGGCGGCGACGTTGCGCATTTCCGCCAACTGGCGGAGGCAGAAGGGTCACCAGTGGCCGCGGTAGAACAGCAGCACCAGGCCGCGGGGACCCATTTGCGCGCGCCAATCTCCGGGAGCGGAGTCTCCAACCCTGGGCATAGAGTTACGGTACATTGAAAAGGATGACTGCCGCTACGCTGCTGACGGATTCCCGGGACCATCTGATGGGGTTCTGCGCCACGCTTTCGCCGGAGGAATGGAACCGGAGGCCGAACACGGGAGGGTGGAGCGCTGCCGAGGTGCTGGAGCACGTGGCCATTCTCGAAGGCTTGGTGAGCGCGCGGCTGACGAAGACGCTGGCGGAGCCTTCCGAGGCGGATTGGCGGGAGCGGACCTTGGATAAAGACGGGACGCTGCATCGGGCCGCGTCGCGGGAGAACAAGGTGCAAGCGCCGCCGGTGAGCCATCCCAAGGGGCAGCGCGAGCCGGCGCAGTTGCTGCAGGAATTCAACGCGGCGCGCGAGGTGATGATCGGGCTGGCAAAGAACTCGGTGCGGGAGCTGGAGCAGCGGACGCGGGAGCATCCGCTGTTCGGGGTGTGCAACGGGCGGCAGTGGCTGGAGCTGTGCGCGCACCACACCGAGCGGCACTTGCAGCAGATGCGCGAGATAACCGGAAGGGCCTAGGCGGCTCGCTTCACCTGCCAGGCGACGACGGCGGCGGCGGCGAGGGTGAGGGATGCGCCCAGGGCGCGGCGATGGGTTGCGACCCAGAGCTCGCGGCTGAAGGGACGGGCGCGGTCATCGAAGCGGCCATGGGCGCCGCGGTCGCCTTCGACCGGAGACCAGAGATTGTCGGGGCGATTGGGGTCTTCGGGCTCGTCGGTCTGCTGGGAGTCGAAGCCGGTGCGGCCGAGGTAATGGTCCAGCCATCCGGGCGCGAGCTTGTTGCCCTGGACGGCTTCCACGGTTGAGCCGCCGACCAAGATTTGGCGGCGGCGGTGGCGGGCGGCGAAGACGATGGCCTCGGCCGCGACCTCGGGCTGGAAAATGGGCGGCACGGGCTGGGCGCGGCGCGGCAAACGGCTCTTGACCCAATCGAATTGGGGGGTGTTGAGGGCGGGCATCTGCACCATGGTGACGCGGACGCGGCTGCGGTCGTGGTAGAGCTCGGTGCGAAGGGATTCGGTGAAGCCCTGGATGGCGTGCTTGGCGCCGCAGTAGGCGGCCTGGAGCGGGATGCCGCGGTAGGCGAGGGCGGAGCCGACCTGGATGATGACGCCGGCATCGCGGGGGAGCATGCGCTTGAGGGCGGCGAGGGTGCCGTTGACCACACCCAGGTAGGTGACCTCGGTGACGCGCTTGATCTCTTCGGGCTGCAACTGGCGCACCGGCGAGAAGACCGAGGTCATGGCGTTGTTGACCCAGACGTCGGGCGGCCCGAAACGGGATTCGACGGCGGCGGCGGCGGCCTCGACCTGGGCGGGATCGGCGACATCGGTGGGAAGCGGAAGGGCTTGGGAACCGGCGGCCTCGACTTCCCGGGCGGCGGCCTCGAGGCCTTCCCTGCCCCGTGCCAGGAGCGCGAGGCGGACGCCGCCGGGCGATTGGGCGAAGGCCCGTGCGGTGGCGCGGCCGACGCCGGCCGAGGCGCCGGTGATGACGATGACCGGTTTCGCCTCATGCGTGCCCATTCTTGCTGAGATGCAGGTTGGCGCGCCTGCTGTTTTCAGCTAGCATAATGGGGCGAATTTCGCGCAGAGGGGGGCCTATGACCAAACGGACCGTGGCATTGGGAGTGGCTGCCGGGACAGTGCTGTCGCTGGCGGCTTGGCGAGGAATGGCGAGCGCGCCGGTGGCGGCGCAGGCGGGCGTGGAGCAGGTGCTGGCCAAGATGCACTATCGGCTGATCGGCCCGTTCAACGGGGCGCGGGTGCTGGCGGTGAGCGGCATTCCCGGCGACGCCAAAGATTTCTACTTCGGCTCGGTGGATGGCGGGGTGTGGAAGACGACCAACGCCGGCGAAAGCTGGGCGCCGCTGTTCGACAGCCAGGATGTGCAGTCCATCGGCGCGATTGAGGTCGCCCCCTCCGACCCCAACGTGATCTATGTGGGCACGGGCGAAGGCTGCTTGCGCAACGACATCTCCTACGGCGACGGGATGTACAAATCCACGGACGCGGGCAAGACGTGGCAGCACATCGGGCTGGAGGACACGCAGCATATTTCGCGGGTCTTGATCGACCCCAAGGATCCGAACCGGGTGTTTGTGGCGGCGATGGGGCATGCCTCGGGGCCGAACGCCGAGCGCGGCATCTACCGCACCACCGACGGCGGGCAGAACTGGACGAAGGTGCTGTACAAGGACGACAAGACGGGCGGGGTGGACGTGACCTTCGACCCGAACAACACGCAGGTGCTGTATGCAGGGCTGTACCAGTTCATCCGGCTGCCATGGCGGTCGGACAGCGGCGGGCCCGGGAGCGGGCTGTACAAGTCCACCGACGGCGGCACGACCTGGAACCAGCTGACCGGCAACGGGCTGCCGGAGGGCGTGTGGGGGAAGATCGGGGTGGCGGTGGCGCCGAACAGCACGCGGGTGTACGCGCTGATCGAGGCGAAGAAGGGCGGGATTTACGTTTCGGATGATTCGGGCTCGAGCTGGAAGCTGGTGAACGAAGACGACCAGTACCGGCAGCGGGCGTGGTACTTCACGCACATTTTCGCCGACCCGAAGAGCGTGGACACGGTGTACGTGGAGAACACGGGGCTGTTCCGCTCGACCGACGGGGCGAAGACGTTCCGCTCGATCCACGGCGGCGACAGCCACGGGCTGTGGATCGACCCGACCGATCCGGCGCACATGATGACCAGCTCGGACGAGGGGGCGTTCATCTCGCTGGACAACGGGCGGACCTGGTCCACCAATTCGAACCAGCCGACGGGGCAGTTCTATTCGATCGCCACCGACAACGACGTGAACTACCACGTGTACGGGGAGAAGCAGGACGCGGGCTCGATGGTGGTGGCGACGCGCACCGACCACGGCTCGATCGGGCCGCAGGACCAGTACGGGGCGGCGGGGGGCGAGAGCGGCTGGCTGATGCCGAAGCCGGACGACAGCAACATCGTCTACGGCGAATCGTACGACGGGGACATGACGCGGTACAACAAGGCGACGGGATTCACCACGCCCATCGGGCCGTATCCGGACAACCCGATGGGGCACGGCGACATCGACATGAAGTACCGCTTCCAATGGTCGGCGCCGATTGCGACCTCGCCGTGGGACGCGAACACGGTGTACTACGGCGGGAACGTGCTGTTCAAGAGCACGAACATGGGCGACCACTGGGAGATCATCAGCCCGGACCTGACGCGGAACGACAAGACGAAGCAGGTCTCGTCGGGCGGGCCGATCACGCAGGACAACACCAGCGCCGAATACTACGACGTGATCTTCTCGATCGCGGAATCGGCCAAGCAGAAAGGGCTGATCTGGGCGGGCAGCGACGACGGGCTGGTGCACGTGACCCTGAACGACGGCAAGAGCTGGAGCAACGTGACGCCGCCGGAGCTGAAGAACGACAAGCCCTGGGCGAAGATCGGGAACATCCGGACCTCGCCGTTCGAGGCCTGCACGGCGTACGTGGCGGCGCGGCGGAACAAGCTGGACGATTTCTCCCCCTACGCCTACCGGACGGAGAACTGCGGCAAGAGCTGGACGAAGATCGTGAACGGCATTCCGCCGGGGTACTACGTGCAGTCGGTGGCGCCGGACACGGTGCGGCCGGGGCTGCTGTTCGCCGGGACCGAGCGGGGCGTGTTCGTCTCGTTCAACAACGGCGACCAGTGGGAGCCGCTGCAATTGAACCTGCCGCACGTTTCGGTGCGCGACCTGCAAGTGCACGGCGACGACCTGGTGCTGGGCACGCACGGGCGCGCCTTCTGGAGCCTGGACGACATCACGCCGCTGCGGCAGTGGAGCGCGGCGGTGGCGTCGGCGCCGGTGACGCTGTTCAAGCCGGCGGCGGCGATGCGCAGCCAAGGCGGCGGGCGCGGCGGGTTCGGCGGGCGCGGCGGGGCGGGCAGCGTGGCGCAGAATCCGCCGGGGCCGGCGGTGATTGACTACAACCTGGCGCAAGCGCCCAACGGGCCGGTGACGATTGACATCAGCAACGCCAAGGGCGAGCTGCTGCGCCACTTCTCGAGCGCCGACAACCGGCGCGCGGGCGCGGCCGCGGGCGGCCGCGGCGGGCGCGGCGGGCGGGGCGGATTCGGCGGGGGCACCCTGGTGCCGGACCAGGCCGGGTTCAACCGCTTCACCTGGAACCTGACCGCGCTGACGCCGCCGCGCCCGATCCCGGGCGAGGCGCTGTGGGCGGCGGGGGGCGGGGTGTCGCCGACGGTGCCGACCGGGACCTACACGGTGAAGCTGACAGTGGACGGGCAGAGCTATACCACGCCGCTGGTGGTGAAGCTCGATCCGCGGCTGCATGCCACCGATGCCGACCTGCAGGCGCAGTGGGATCTGGCGGTGAAGATCAACGCCGCGCTGACCAACGCCTGGGACGCGGTGAGCGACATGCTCTCGCTGCAGAAGCAGATCGCGGGCGTGACCGGCTCGGGGCCGAGCGCGGTGGCGTCGGCGGGCGCGGAGCTGGACCAGAAGCTGCACGACGTGATCTACCAGATCTCGAACCTGAACAACAAGAGCGGCGAGGATCCGCTGAACTACCCCATCATGCTGGACAACAAGCTGGCGGCCCTGGCGGGGCGGGTGGAGGGCTGCACCTGCGCGCCGACCTCGGGGGTGATGGACGTCTACACCGACCTGACCACGCGGCTGAACGCGCAACTGGCGGCTTGGCACGCGCTGCAATCGAAGGACGTGGCGGCGTTCAACGCGCTGCTGCAGCAAAACAGCCTGAAGCCGATCGCGCCGGAACCGCGGGCCACGGCGATCGGAGGAGGCAATTAGCGGGTAGCAGGCAGCATTCAGCAGTCAGCATTCAGCGGTCAGCAGTCAGCATTACGCCCGCCGGGGGGAAGAACCGGCGGGCGTTTTAATTTGCCCGGCGTACAATGGACCATGCTGACGGGCACGGAGATCCGCCGCCGGTTCCTGGAATTCTTCCAGGCGCGCGGGCACAAGCTGGTTCCCTCCTCTTCGCTAGTGCCGCACGGGGACCCGACGCTGCTGTTCACCAACGCGGGGATGAACCAGTTCAAGGACGTGTTCCTGGGGCTGGAGAAGCGGGAGTACAACCGGGCGGCGACCTCGCAGAAATGCGTGCGCGCCGGGGGCAAGCACAACGATCTGGAGAATGTGGGGTTCACGCACCGCCACCACACCTTCTTCGAGATGCTGGGGAACTTCAGCTTCGGGGATTACTTCAAGGACGAAGCCATCGCCTTCGCGTGTGAGCTGCTGACCTCGGAGGCGGGATTCGGGATTCCGCCGGCGAAGCTCTACGCCACCGTCTACACCGAAGACGACGCGGCCGAGGGGATCTGGCGGAATGCGATCGGGCTGGGCGCGGACCGG
>Ga0134126_10001575_pt1 | contig 29118 bp, 32 predicted proteins | sample KB31752_FD_96881 | JGI IMG/M metagenome (GOLD analysis project Ga0134126, IMG submission 96881) | Terrestrial soil microbial communities with excess Nitrogen fertilizer from Kellogg Biological Station, Michigan, USA - KB3-175-2 | ecosystem: Environmental > Terrestrial > Soil > Unclassified ... | reverse complement strand
TCCGGGTTCACCTTCCAAAGAAATTCCGCAAGGTAGGGTAGGTGGGTCCGTTACCCTTGCATGAAGCGGAAGACAGAGGTCACGATCCCCACGCTGCGAACAGCGCCGCTGGTGTTCAAAGCCAGGTCCGCATCCTTGCGGAGTTGTCTTCCAGGGTGTAAAGTCTCGCCGGTAGGGCCAAAAGTCACAAACTTGGAAATTACAAGCTTGTTTTTCCCCTGGCTGTGGACAAGTTTTCAGCCTAGGCCGAATATCCCTAGTAAATGCAGCCTTCTTCCGTTATACTGGAAGGGAAATATCGTACTAGAACGACCTGCTACCACAAGTTGTTCACAAGTTTTCCACAAAGGGGGTTGAATTTGTAGGTTTGAACTGTTAGACTTAGGGCATCAAAAAAGTTGAGGGACCAAGGACCAACCTGGGAAGAGGAAAGGACCAAGGACCCGGAGAACCCACGAAAGGGGGTGAAAAATATGAGATTCACTGAAGAGCTAAGTGAAACCGTCGAAAAGGAATCGGGCGTGACTGCAATCACGATGCGCGAAATCCGCGACGGCTTCGGCTACAAGCGGCTTGGTCCGGGCGTAGTCAGTGTGATCAGCAGCGAACTAAAGGCGGTCGGCCTGGGGCACTTTCCTATGCCACTTCCCGATGACCAGAGGCAAACTGTCCTGATCTACCAGCTTCACTCCACTATTGAGCCTGTGCTTAAGGCGGTAGCGAAGCCTTCTGAAGAGAACGTCGGCGTCTTGCGTCATCTTAAGGATGACGTGAGCGAGGACACCGCTGTTCTCTCTCAGATCAGGCAGTTGGTCAACGCTCCAGTCGCCTAAACAGATCGCTGTGCGAGAGGGGAGAGCAATCCCCCAAGGGTGGTCCCCCTACCCTTTCCCCGCTCTCCCCTCTCGCCAGCATCGTCAAGATGTTAGCAAGCCCCGTTGGCGTACACAAGTCAATCCCAGGAAAAATCTTAAAATTTTGTAAACCCCCAACACTGCCTTACAGTATATCAAACGGCAGTGACTTTGGATAGGGACTAAAGTCACTATTTGACAGTCCCAATGCCACAACTGGGGTTGTACGATATAAAGAGCGGTAGGCGTAGGGCCGAGGGCGTAGGTAACGATCCCAATGGCTCTCACGGCCATGGCGCGCTTTCGAAGCGGCCCTCACTACCTAGTGAGAACACCCTCGCTGTGGACACTTCTGTAGGATTTGCAGGCTCTTCTGATGACCGACTCGTCAATACCAAAGCGCCGTCCGAGAGGACGATATCCTTCTCCGTTGTCGTTGAGTCTTACCAGCTGGGCAACCTGGGATTCTGTGAGCAAAGCCCTAGAATGATTCCATGCCCTCTTTCCGGCTATGGTTTCGCCATTGGTTAGAGTTTTTGCCACATGGCAGTCGTGGCATAAAACTTGGCACTTAGCCAACTCTTCCGTTCTGCGTCCAATATTCCAAGTCCATATCCGGTGGGACACCTTCTTGGCCGGGTCGATATGATCTAGTTCTAGTCGTTCATCTGAACCACACCCAATACAGGTTTTGTCGCTAAAGAATTCAGATCGGTTACGGCGGTACGCTGCCCTATCATGCGACCGTTTGACTTCTAGGTCTTTCCATGGCATTATAGTCCCCCTATTCTCACACCTGCCGCGGAAAGCAGAGGACACGATCCTCAGCGTCAGAAACGCCGCAGTGCTTAGCAGGCACGCCTGGCCCCTCGCCAGTTTACTTTCCAAGAAATTGCTTGCTCTGGGGATTCCCGATTCTCCACCCCAGCCTTCCCTCCTTGGTCCCGTGTCAACATCCGTGGGCTACCACCCTCGCGGATCGGTCGCTGATTGGGCGTGCTGATTTATGGATCGTATCTTCTACACCATGCAAGCAAGCGCCCCCGGCAGGAGTCGAACCCGCGCACAGGGTTTAGGAAACCCCTGCTCTATCCACTGAGCTACGAAGGCAATGCAGCCGCCCTATGTGGTCGGCGCTGGCAAGGTCAGGACCAGGCCAGGGGCTACCCCGGCGTCTGCCTTACCTCCGGGCGCTACCCGTTTGGAGCCAGAACAGGGAATCGAACCCTGACCCCCTCCATACCAAGGAGGTACACTAACCGTTATGCTATTCCGGCTTGACATTCCTAAGCTTATCTGCTACTCTGGTAGTAACGAAAGCGAAAGGAGCAAATGAAATGCCTCAGATTCGACGCCCCTCCGACAAGACCCAGAGGATCATTCTACGGGAAGCCGAGAAGGCTGGTTGGTTTATTCGGAACACTCGCTCCGGTTGGCAATGCCTCTCCCCTGATGGCAAGAGCGCAGTCACCATGCACACGTCCTCTTCGGACCACCGTGCAATCAAGGCGATCATCGCTGACTTCCGTCGCGCTGGCCTTGACCTGAAGAAGATCAGGTGAGGGAGCTATCTAATCACTACCGGCTTTTTGAGATCGCTTTTCAGGCTAGCTAACAGACCTAGACCACTCAACCGACTACTCGCTATAGCATTTCGTCGGCCTCAACTGGGTATCCGTACTCGCTTTCCCCTCACCACGCGCTCGCACCGGGAATCGAACCCGGTCCACAACCTTCGGAGGGTTGTGTGCAATCCGGTACACCTTGCGAGCAAATTGCAGGCCAGCGGACCAGCCAAAGAGACAGGGTGAGCCAGCGTGACACAGCAGAGCCACGGTTCACAGCCACCTGCCAGGTTCTCGGCGTCTAACCGCTCTGTCGTTCGATGAAGCCTGCAAGCCCCCAGGCTGGGAGTCGAACCCAGACATCGTGATTCGTAGTCACGCGCACTAATCCATTATGCTACCCAGGGAAGAAGCGGGCAGAGACAGCCTACCATGAGAGGCTTATAGGCACAACTCCTGGCAGCGGTGATCACTGCTCGCCCATTTCGTGGCTACGAGCGCTGCTAGTGGATCGGCGGTCTTACTGCCCTAAGCGGAGCATACGGGACTCGGACCCGTTTCGAATGATTGACAATCATCCATAATAACCCATATACCAATGCTCCAAGCGTAACCCCAGCGATTTGCCCGCCGCTAGCCAGCGCACGGCACAGGGATCGTTCAGGGGCTTTTGGTTCCCTCGCCTGGGGTCGAACCAGGGCTAAGAGATTCAGAGTCTCTTGTGCTGCCTTTACACTACCAGGGAATGGTGGGATATCTCTAACACCGGACGGACCAGAGAACGGGCCGGAATCGAGACTAGACACCTGCGCCTCTCTGGTGGCCGGTTGTCTCGGTGGTCCCACGCCACAACGTCTGGTACCTGGGGGTCGCACCCAGTTTCTCTAGTTTCCAAAACTAGCGGATTCCTGTCTTCCTCGTACCAGTTGAAGCCGCCCGCGGCAGCCCCTCAGGCCCCCCGACGTTAACGCTCTACGGCTTGCGCATTGCCGCAGCAATCACCCTTCCGGGCTTTGTCGGGATGAAGGGATTCGAACCCCCGACTTCCTGGCCCCAAACCAGGCGCTCTATCCAAACTGAGCTACATCCCGTTACGATGACTTCTGCCTATGCTCCGCTGGAACGAATATCATTTACACGGCAGCACCCAAGGTTACTTATGAGTGTTTTCCAGTCATCACAGCCATCTTGGGTGTACGAGCGGCGTCATCGTGCCGTTCGACGTGATTAGTGTCCCCACGTACAGGAGTCCCCCCGCAGGGAATCGAACCCTGACCACCAGATTAAGAGTCTGGCACGCTAACCGTTTACGCCACGGAGGGTTGTTTCGTTTCTTGTGCGTGGCAGTTGGGGCACAAAAAGCGAAGATTCGACAGTAGATTGTTGAGCCAGTTGCCGTCAACATGATCGACTTCCAAGACGAGGGCCTGCCATTCCACTCGCCTACCAAACCACACAGATTGCAGACTTCCAATCGACCCGATTCCAGCATGGCTCGCCGCAGATATTTGACGTTCGTGCGCGACGATCCTTCCGGAAGAAAGACCAAAATTTGATCCGGAGTCTTGCGCTCCTTGCAAAAGGTTTGGCCTCGCCGCCATGCTTGACCTGTAAAATGAGAAGTGTCTATGCCAGCCCGGACGATGCGACTCTTGATATGGGTCTGGCTGCCTGTAGCTGGCTTGCTGCCTAACAGGCGGCACACTTCAGCGTAGGACGCGCTTCTACGGACGGCTTCTTGTAGCCGTTCGTCTGTAATTCTTGGTGCCATATAAGATTAGCATACCACGCTGGCTGCGGCGTAGGCAACTCTACTAAAGTACCTCTGACAGGATTTGAACCTGCACGCACAAGGCGCTACGTTCTAAGCGTAGTGTGTCTTCCGGATTCCACCACAGAGGCAAGATTCTCGGTCATGTATCTACAGCCGACAAAGCCCTAAGGCATCTTTATCGCAGATAACCGACTGTATCCGGCCCGAGAGAAAAACCCCAACCACTAGGGAAGGGGTGGAGAAACTGTCGGATATGTTGGTGCGACCGGCGTTTTTATTTCACCACGCCAGGCGTTGCTTATCCTGACGGCGGGGCTTGAACCCGCATGGCAACCTTATGAGGGTTGTGTGTTTACCGATAACCGATCAACTTCGACCCGACAAAAAATAGCTGGATATGGTATGAAAACCGAACCTGGGGTTCACATATCCCAGGATTTAGAGGAACCAGTGTTATCTGACACCCTTCGGGGAGTGTCCTCTGGCTCCGATCATGGAGTGATAACCGATCTTCTTCGACCCAGCAAAAACAAGGTAAGGCATGGGGTGAGCGCCGACGTTTTTCTGTGCAAGCCGTTACACTAAGTCCCAAGGAATACCTTGGGGTGCGGAGTCGAACCGCTCTTTCCGTTTTATAGACGATAACCGACATCTCTTCGGCCCTACCAAGTGGAATCCAGGGGAGTCGAACCCCTACCGCCTGGGTGCAAACCAGGAGTGCTACCATTATCACTAGGACCCCATGAGTCGGTGTAGAGGGAATCGAACCCACCATCCAATTAAGGAACTGGGTTACAGCCAGCCGCAACAAACCAATAGTTGCCTTACACCGATGACCGGGCAGCTAAAAGCCAGAGGCTTTCACCACCCGGTTGTGGTAAGATGTACCCGGCGTTTTATGGCGGTCGCACCGGTATGTTCACTGCTGCTCGCCCCATAGAGGGTGTCTTACCTGAGTTCCCCAGGTCACTTTCCCGTTCAAGCGAGGTACTTCAGCAGGGGTGGAAGGAATCGAACCCTCGCTGACGGTTTTGGAGACCATCGCGCTACCACTACACCACACCCCTAAGTGCGACGGCAAAAATGCCGTACTACTACGTTATCATACGAATTCGATATTGTCAAGTTTTTCGCGCTAATAGGCTGAGGACGCAGAAAACTTGACAAGAACCAATGTGTATGGTATGATTCATTTCCTAGTAAGTACATCGGGAAGCTGTTTTATTGAACACGCGTTCGGGAGTAAATGAGTGGCACCAAGGATGAGCAACACCGCCAAGCGGCGGATCAAGGAGGTAGAGGGTCGGCTTGACAGCATCACTGCCAACGTTGGCCGGTTAGATGAGGACGTGATAACAGAACTGTTTCGACGTGCCTCTATCTCGGCTACTCCTGACGGATTTCCTGCAACGGCAGTTGCGGATCGAACCTCAGGAAGCAAATCCTCTGAAGACGGGATCGGGCGACCTACAGAAGAACTTGCCCTTCGAAATATCGCAGGCTATCGGGTCCAAGACCCGGTTCGAAAGGTCGCTGAGCGTGTATTAGACCTCATTCGAAAGGCCGATTTCCACCTGGAAGACGCGCTCCAAGCCCTAGAACACGCCGCCTTTAGCGTAGAAGAAGCCAAGCAGCGTCCGACCACTATCCCCTGTCTGATTTGTCAGGAGTTGCCCGCCGAGAAGGCGGGTTTTTGTCTAAATGACTACAACGACTGGTGGCGATATGGCAAGCCTGATCGACAGGCATGGATTTCATATAAGACCGGGCTTCGAAACAGCGCCAGTGAGGTTCTAGTAGAAGAATGCCCATAGCCGTCAGCCGGGAATAAGGCTATTCGGGGACCTTGGAAGGCCGAAAATGCGTCCGGTTAACGTTGAAACCCTCCCGTGGAAGAGAATTCCGAAGTCCATCGGCAAACACAAGCTAGATAAGTCTTCCTGGTTTGATCTATTCAAATCTCAGCGATTTTGTTGTGCCATTTGCAAGACCCAGGAGCCAGGCAAGCGAGGTTGGGTTATCGACCATGACCATTCCTGTTGTAGCCGCACAGGTGGAGGTTCGTGTGGCAGCTGCATCAGGGGCATCCTATGTTCGAAATGTAATGCTGGCCTAGGGTTCTTTAACGACGACTTCAACTTAGTAAGATCAGCCTTTAGATACCTGGAAATCAGAGATAGAGGTTGTTAGTGAATACCGTTGAATACCACACTAAAAATCCTGATAGTCCTGGTCAAAGCGTTTCTGCTAATATAGGTAAAGATTTAGTGGAAGAAGTGTCTCCACTACCCCCGGACGACGATTTCCGTTTACTGGGACTGACTGAACGCCAGATTCGGTTGCTGGCAGGTCAATCTAATTTCATAAGACAGGAAGTTTATGAGGAAGCCCTTCGACTCCTTATGGAGCGCGATGCGGGCAGCGACAACCTCAGTGACTTTTTAGCCATGTAGGAGGAAACTGGCTTGCCTGATCAAGAAGAAGAGTTCTCTTTCCCAGAGGCCGACTTTAAGGGTGCTGTGGGAGAGGGCGAAGAGTACCTTATTAGGACTCTTGGCAAGACGAACTACGAAGCCTTGCAAGACTACCAAACCCGTGCCCGTGAGGCAGAGTTAGCAGTAGCTTTCGCACAGGCCAACAAGATCAACAGCCTAGCATTCCTTTGGAGTGCTCTGGGTTGTGCCGTTCAAAAGGTTTTTGACCTAGCAACCGTAGAAGATGACGAATAAGACACCCGACTGTGGGAGTGAAGACTGCAACAACCATGCAGACTTCGCCTTCTACCCCAACGCTCGTCGCGTGGAGGAACTAGCCCTATATCTCTGTCTCTATTGCAGAGAACAGGTGCTAGACGAGAAGGACCCAAAACAACAGATGTACAACGCTGTTAACGCATTCATCCGGAAGTCCATTGAGCGGACCACGGGAGTCTAATCCTTTTGCGGACGCACTAGGCGAGGCTCTAAAGCCGTCAGAGATTGACGTATTTGAGCCGCTTGGTTACGTTCCGACAAAGAAGCAGAAGCAGTTCCACAAGCTAAGCCGAGAGCGCATTAACGCTATCCTCTACGGCGGTGCTGCTGGTGGTGGCAAGTCAGCGGCTATGACGCTGGAAGCCATCCATAATGCCGTGAACTTCCCCGGCATGCGCATTGGCTGTATTCGACGCACATACGGTGAGTTGGAAGAGTCCTTCCTTGCCGAACTCTCCAAGCGCGAATGGTGCCATGCGTTCAACGCACGGTGGAACCAAGCTGACCACGTTCTGAAATTCCCGAACGGGTCTATCATTAACTTTACCTACGCCGAGAACGAGAAGGACGCCTCCCGACTGCTCGGTGGTGAGTACCAGCTGTTCTGCATTGACGAGGCTTCTCTAATGGCCCCGGCAGTCTTGCAACGAATTGAAGAGCGTCTTCGCTCTGGTCGTCGTGACCTTCCCGTGATTGGGCTGCGCCTTGCTACGAACCCAGGTGGAGTTTCCCACTCCTATCTCCGCCAGCGCTTCATCACCCCTACAAATCACGGCAAAGATATCATCCGAGATGAGGATGATCGCACAATAGCCTTCATTCCGGCGAAGGTCACCGACAACCCGCACGTTGACCAAGGCTATATCAAGGTTTTGAACTCTATCCCAGACCCTCAGCGTCGTGCTGCGATGCGTGACGGTGACTGGGATGCAGCACCCGGACAGTTCTTCGAACAGTGGCGACGTGATCGCCATGTTATTACGAACGAACAATGGAACGTTCACGCTAAGCCACTTCCGATGTCGTGGCAGCGCTATTGCGGTATTGACTGGGGCTGGCGTGACCAATGGGCAGTCTGTTGGGCTGACTGTGACAACGACGGACGCCTGTGGGTGTACCGCGAACGTTACGCATCATTCGTAGACACAGCCGACCAGGCAAGAATCATCGTGGAGGACGAGGTTCACGCGGGGGAAGAGTTTGTTATCCGTGTCGCAGACCCGTCCATGTGGGGGAACCGTGGCACTGAAATGTCTATCGCCGCACGCTACGCTCTCAACGGATGCGGTTTGCAACAGGCCGACAACGACCGGCTTACGGGTTGGGCACGCGTACACGACTACCTTAACGAAGGACCGCCCTGCGAATTCCACAGGGAACTGGGTCTCAAACTTGAGGAAGCGGGCCAAGAGAACATTTGGAAAAGCTGCCCTAATCTGCATGTTTTCGGTGACGAGTGTCCGAATTTTATTGACACCATCCCTGCATTACCGCGATCTGACACGAACCCAGACGACGCAATGACCAAGAACGTGCCGGACCACATGCCGGACGCTCTTCGCTACCTGTGTATGGCTGTCGGGACGAACGCTCGTCCGATTTTCTATGACGATGACCCGTCGCTAACCGCTCCCATTCCAGCCTCCGATCAGGAACTTATCGAAGCCCAATATGCACAGCTAGGAATAGAGACTCACCGCCCACTGGCGGGTGGACTATTCGCTGGCAATCTTGGGATGACCTTCTAATACGGAGACTCAATGGCAATCAACAAACTGAGCGCGCAGATCACTGAGGCCGCTCAGAGAGCGCCTAAGACATTCCCTGCGCCACCACGTACAGGTTATGTACCGGGGATTCCGATTGGTGGCGCTACTTCCGACAACCCAGGCCAGAACACCACTTCCGGTGCCCTTGACCGACGCACTTGGATGGATCAACTATTCCAGGCGTACTTGTCTTGCCCGTGGGTGGCTGACTGCATTGACGTTATCGCACACTCCATCACCGCTGGTGGAATCCAGTGCGTACCAAACTCGCTTGACTATCAGAACCGCGCTGATGTAGTAGCGCCTGACACGCCTGCTCCTGTTGCTAAGGTACAGCGTCTTCTACAGTATGTCAACGAAGAGGATGACATCCGCCAGCTTATGGTGGGCGTCATCACCGACCTACTCATCTTTGGAGACTCCTTCACTGAGGTTGTCTACAAGGATGGCGACCCAGTAGCTCTATACCCGTTGGACCCACGCACTATGGACGTGCTGGGTAACCCTCACGGTAAGGTTACTGGTTATTTCCAGCGCATGGAAACCGGTCAGGAAGTGAAGTTCGCTCCCAACCAGGTTATCCACATTAAGCTGCCTGCGCCGGGTGCGGGACTCTACGGTGTCTCCCCAACGCAGAAGAACTACGTTCCTATCACGATCTGGCTCTTTACTTCTGGGCTGATCCAGGAAACGATGCGCAAGGGTGACCCGCCACGTCTTCACACTGACTGGCCTATCGCCCTACCGCTGTCTGAGCAACTGCGTTTGCAGCAGCAGTATCTTGTACGAAACCTTGGTGCAAAGAACATTGGTAATATGTTCGAAACCAAGGGTGGGGCTGCCGTTAAGGAACTCGGCGTCAATAAGCTTGCCGAATGGCAGGGCGTCAAGACCGGCTGCCGTGACGAGATTATTTCGGGATTCGGCGTACCACCTTCAAAGGTGGGCGTTATCGAGTCTGCCAACATCGGTGGCGGTCAGGGCACGTCCCAAGACCGATCCTTCCGAGTAAACACCTGTGGTCCGTTGGGCGAACTGGTGCTTGAGAAGTTTAGCTTCCGCCTGCTTTACCTGTGCTACGGAATTGACGACTGGCACATGAAGTTCGGTGAGGTTGACTGGCGCGACGATATGACTATTGAGCAGATTCGCGATATGCGAGTCCGCAACGGGTCATACACGCTGAACCGCCTGCGCCGAGAGATCGGTGAGCCACCTGTTGATGGTGGCGACGTGGCTATCATCGTTGACCGCCAGAACCTTGTGGCATGGCGCGATATGTCTGACCTTTCGGCTGCCAACCTGTCGGTTGTGCAAGGGGCCGTTGAGGCTCAGGCCGCTCAGACTGACGCTATCAAGAACCCGCCCATGACTAACGCTCCGGGTGCTGCTCCTGGCAAGCCTAACAAGACTAAGCCAGTGAAGACAATGGGACCGAAGACGCCAACGTCTGGGTCACCACCTAAGCCAGACGAGTCATATGACTACGAAGACACGGTTGAGTCCATCGTCAATCCACATGGGCATTACCGCACTCCATTCATGGAGGAAGAGGAACGGAAGAACCTAGAGACCGCATGGCGCGAGTACCAAGAGCGTACCCGTGCCGTGCTAGACGGACTTGAGATTGAGGATTAATGGCTACTCCCGGCTACCCAGAAGATAACCAAGCTGGTTCCCCGCCATCATTTACTCAGCAGACCGCTCAAGGTGACGGCAACTGGCCGGATGGCGGATACAAGGCTCAGAACATTGAGACTTTTGACTCCTTCTATGGCTATGTCGGCCCGCTTTCCTTGACCAACCTATCCAACCAGACCCTTCCCCGCGGTGCTATCAACGGTGTTCCGATTGTGACGCACAATGCTGGCGACCCTAACCTTTAAGGACGCAGATGGCAACCAATCTTAGCCCGACCCGCAATCAGACTGGTACCCTTCCAGCGAAGGTTTCTGTTAAGAATCCAGAGGCTCACATTTCGAATGTCGCTGACGAATTCTTGGGCTACCTTCCAACGACGTTCACGAACCTGGCTGACCAGGTGACCCCACGCCAGGCTGGACACAAGGCCGGAGACCCGAACCTATAATGATTCCTACGACTGGTAATAATGCTGGGTTCATACAGTATGACCCGTCTGTTCAGACTGGGACGCTGCCCAACAACGGTAACACCAACACCGGGTTCACCGGTAATGGGGCCAACGTGACGTTCGACCCATTCTACGGTTACGTCACCAACTAAGGAACGCTAATGTCTGACGAAGAGACTGTAGAAGAAGCCCCTGAAGAAGAGATCGCTGTCTCTCCTGAGCCTGAAGCTGAGGAAGAGCACGTCGAAGAGGAAGAGAAGCCAGCCAAGAAGCGCTCTCGTAAGCCTCACGACGAAGAAGTGGCGAAGCAAGAAGAGGAAGAGGCAGACGACGGTGTTGCCTCAGCAGAGCAACTAGCCGCTCTTCAACACGCCGCCGCACGCCGTCTGGGTGTAACCCCGGATGGCCGCGTTGTTCACTTCCATCACCGAGGCGAGGCTTATCTAGAGCCTCAGTGGACGGACCCTAACGTTTAATGGATGCGTCAGGATACTTGAATAGACGTGCGGATGAAATCGCGTGGCTGGCAGGTATCTTTGAGGGTGAGGGAACTCTAGATTTCGACAAAAAGTGCAATACCGTCCGCATGACTATTTGCATGACCGACAAAGACGTGTTGGACAGAGTTTGCCAGGTTGCAGGTTTTGGTAAGGTTATTCCCAAAACCTCTCCTAGCCGCATGGGGCCGAAGAAGAAGCCCATGTATCAGTGGCGCATAGGAAACAGAGCAGAATGCCTCTTGCTCGCTAACGCCATATTCCCGTGGCTTGGAGAGCGTCGTAAGGCGCGAATATCTGAAGCAATCCAACGGTGGAATAATGGATAGTAGTGGCTACTTGTATCCTGTTGATACGAACGCCCCGCCTGAGCCGCTGTATGGCGATCCGAAAGAGGGTGAACCTCTTCAGGCAAGCCAAGTAGCAGCACTCATCCAGAAGGAAGTTGACTAGATGGTCTCAGAACGGACCATCATTAAGCGCTACTTGCGCGCTGAGCGTAGAGCAGCCAACCGTGCTGCCCGTGCGATTAACCGTGCGTTACGCCACCGCCATGAGCGTGCCTTGTACCCATACGCCAAGGTCGTTGCCCACAAGGCATCAGCAGCCCAGCGTATGTCCGAGAGCTACGGCGGAGACCGAGGATCAACCCACCACCCTCTGGGGTTCCGACTTGCTCCGTATCATGCTCGCGCCCTTGCGCCTAATCCCCGGCTCACAGGCATCAACCACAAGCTGAAGACTCGCCTGGCGGGCACTTCTTATCTAGAACGGGGATCATGGAAGACCAGTCGCAGCCACAAACTGTCAGCGCGAATTCACATTCGCAAGCACAAGCAAAGTCATGTGAGGGGCTGGCGGGTGAGCAAGGGCGGAGTCGTGAGGCCCGTGGGTGGATCGAAAGCCCTGGGGGGGCGTCGATATTAAGGCGGGCGTTCGCTCACGGCTACCAGGCTGTTAGCAGACAGCCGACTGAGCGCGCTAAGACCATAATGAACGAGCTAGTCCCGTTCGCAGAGAGTCTGGACCAACCCATCCAATTCATGGAAAAGGTTGGAGCCGAGACTGCTCTGGACGATAAATTGCGCCGACGCCAAAAAGCGTTGGAGAAGCGCTATGCCGAGATTGTATCACTGTGGGCACAGCGCCTAGCAACGATCATCCCGGCTGAAGTGATGCTCAAGGCGCTTCAGGACAAGACGACAACAGATGCTATTGCTCAGCGCAAGCGTTCAAAGAGGAAGATCGTCGGTGCATTTTATACTGCATTTGAGATATTCCCAGAGCTAGAGCACGAACTACGTTCTATTTGTAAGAACGCACAAGATGAGGCGGCTGCCGAAGGCAAGACCGCTGCCGGTGTCTCCGTGAACCTCCGGGTGAACGGCAGGGTTCCGGACCTGAATCGAACCCGCAACACTGTGTTGGGTGAGTTGGCCCGTTCCAATCTCCCAATCAATACGACACCGATGCTGAAGGCAATCCTTTCAGGATTGGCCGGTGACTTGGCGCTGCACCTGGGACCCATCTCAGACCAGATCGACCAGGAACCGATTCGCAAGATGGTAGCCGTAGGTGCCGGAGCAATCTTCTACACTCTCGCCGCTATCCACTCTGCCTATACCGCTGCCCAGCTAGATCATTTAAGTGAAGCTGGTCAGCTAGTCAACTTTACGACAATGGGGGACGGCAAGGTCGAAGGCGAGTGCATCAACGCCGCGGCCGGTAACCCCTACCGCCCAGAGGATGTACCGCATATTCCGCTCCATGCGGGCTGTCGCTGCTGGTACACCGCTGCTGGCACTGCCCACTAGGAGATTACATGGCTGCCACTGCTGTATCCGGCCCGTTCCCGTTCATTGCGGTTGACGCGGCTGGCAATAACTACGTCATCAAGGCTGACTTGTCATGTGCTGTGCCCGTTTCAGGCGCAGACGCAACCGTTTTGGAGACTGCCGGTTGGCCGGTACTGGCTATTTCGCCAACGCTGGTCTCATCAATCCGCAGTGCCCGCTAACCACAGGAGAATTCTTTAATGGCTGATCGTGTAGCCACCTTCAGCGGCGTGATGATTCGCCCTGGGGTATCTAAGAACAACCGACTTTACACCGCTGAAGCTATCGGCAAGGCCGTTAGCCGTATGCAGGAGCGCCTTTCCGATCCCAACTCTCTCCCTATCACCATGTATGGCTCGCACGGCGAGGCGCACGGTGATAGCGCATTCGGAATCGCTGCCCGTATTACCAAGGTGACACAGGCCGAAGACGGCTCCGCTCACTTTGAAGCTGACGTGCCTAACACGTCCCTTGGTCGCGATATGGCATCCATGCTAACCGCTAAGAAGCCTTATCTGGGTGGTGTTTCCATCCGTGGCCGCTGGATGGCTCCGGTTACTACCGTTGAGAAGGCCGGGTCGAAGGTCCAGACCGCGGACGATATGGACATCATGGGTCTTGACTTCACCAACACGCCTGGCGTGGAGGGTGCGAAGGTTCATCAGGCCGCTCTCGCTGAGTCCAAGGCAGATGACGACATTCTATGTGAGTCCATCGAAGACACGTTCTTTGACGACGTGACCGTGGACGAAGACAGCGAAGTGACCGCTGAAATCACTGAGGATGTTAAGCCGGGTCGTACCGTCAGCATTGAGCAGATCATCGAAGCCATCGCAACGCTTGACGTTGAAGAGGCCGGTGACGCCCCAGGTAATGGCAAGAAGCCTTACGGGAACGTTTCTTACGCTGATCCTGGCTATCAGTCAGACAAGCAGAAGCGTTACCCAATCGACACTGCCGCGCACGTTCGCGCCGCATGGTCATATATCAACCAGTCTAAGAACGCCAGCGCCTACTCGGGCAGCCAGCTATCGGCCATTAAGGGTCGTATCAAGTCTGCTGCTAAGAAGTTTGGCATCGACATTGCAGCTGAGTCAGCACAACTTGAGGCTGACATCCTTCAGGTGCTTGAGGCTTATGCCTCCATGTGTGTCGATAATGGCGGAGGTTCTGTAAGCGTATCTGGCTACACCGACGATGCCGGAAAGCTTGCACCAATGGCACAGCGGATTGCTCTCGCAACGCTAGCTGGCCTTAATGCTCTTGACCCTGACGCCGATGGTGACATCGACCTAGGTAATGGAGATAGCTCGTCTTCCTCTAAGGAGTCTTCCGCAGAGGCCGAGACAAGCGAAGAACAGCCCGACGACACAACCACGGCAGAAGCCCAGACGTGTCCCGGTTGCGAGAACGCGGTGCCAGCCGGTGCCCTGTTCTGCCCAACGTGCGCGGGGCCACTCGCGTCAGCAGAGTCCAACGTGGACGCTGCTTCAACTAGTGAGAAGGAAGATAGCCAAATGGCCGATTCTACCGAGACTAGCGCTGCTGAAGCAACCACTGAAGCAGCGTCTACGGAAACCACCGAGATCGCAGAGGCAACGGCTTCTCCTGCGCCAGCCAACATTGTGCTGAGCCAGGAGCAGTTCCAGACGCTTCTAGCGACATTTGCTCCAAAGCCAGTTGAGGCTGCGCCTGCCGCTGAGGCAGCTGTAGCTGAGACCGAGACCACTGAGGTTAAGGAAGAGAAGGAAGAGACTGTGACTGCAACTACGGAAGAGACTCAGACCTTCACTCCTGCTCAGGTTCAGGAGATGCTGGCAGCAGCACGCAAGGAAGCGATTGAGCAGGCTACCACGCCTGAGCGTCAGGGATTTGTCAACACTGGCAGCCCTATCGCCAGCGTGAGCGAGTCCGTTGAGGGTCCTTCCGTAAAGGAGCTATCTGAGATGCACGCGACCGAATTGGAAGCGTTCGTTTCGGAAAACGTTACCTATGACCCACAGTGGGCGGGTCTCCGTGCCCGCTTGGAGTCCAACCGACTTCAGTACGCCCGTAGCTAAGTCTACATCGTTTCCACAAATCTCTGAGACCCTGAAAGGACTCTGTAATAATGGCTACTCCACTTGAAGAGGCGCTTACCTCTGTAGGTGCCTCTGCGCTTATCCAGAAGCGTATCGACCGTACTCTTCTTGAGTACCAGCGCCGTTACGCTCCGCTTGTACGCTCTATCCCAACTGTGAAGTGGGATTCTACGGTGTACTACTTCAACAACAGCACCACGCAGCCCGCTGGTGGATTCGTGACTGACGGTGGCGCTCGCCCCGTATCTAGCAGCACGTACAACCAGAACCTCTACCCAATTAAGCTCCTTCAGAGCGTGGGTGCGGTGACTGGTTACGCCCAGCAGGTGACCGCAGACCTGATTGGTAACCTGCGTGCCCGTGAAATTATGAAGGCCGCTCGCGGTCTTTACTGGGACGTTGAGACCGCAGTTCTCTGGGGTAATGCAGCCTCCACCCTTGGTGGCCCTTACCCTCAGTTCGACGGCTTCGACACCCTGGTATCCACCTTCTCGGGTGACACGCAGAACGCCATCAACTTTGCCGGTGGCGCATTCGACCTTGGCGCTCTTGACCAGCTGATCGACCTTGTAGAAGGTAACGTGGCTGAGGATGTCTGCCAGGGCGACTGGTTCTTTGTTGTGTCCCCAACGGCCAACAGCCGTCTGGCACAGCTGTTCACGAACCAGCAGCGTTTCGTTGACCTGCACCGTGCAGAGGTAGCAACTGGTCTTATCGTACCTACCTACCGTAACGTACCTATCGTCAAGTCCTCGTTCTTGCAGCCTCGCGGCTCCGCAATGAGCACCCTGACGCCAACCACGTCTACGACCGGTGGCACGCTGGCCGCTGCAACCTACCGCTACACGGTGTCTGCAATCATCGCTCGTTCCGGCGAGTCTCTACCTGCTGCTGAAGTGACTCAGGTGACCACTGGTTCCACCAGCACGGTTACGCTGTCCTTCACTCCACCAACTGGCTTTGAGTCCGGTGCCGCGGTTGCCTACAAGGTGTTCCGCTCCACTGGCGGTGCTGGTACCACGACCCTTCTAGGTTACGTTGACGCCAACGTCGCTGTTGCCTCTGACAACGTGACGCCGGTTGTTACCAACCAGATTGTGGACACGGGTGCTACCCTTATCCCTCAGAACTCCACCGGCCCAACGCAGCCAGCTAGCTTCCCAGCTACTTACGCATCAGTTGGTCAGAACTCTTCCATCGTGCCGCTTGCGGCTGGTGAGCAGAGCGTCTACCTGATTCCTAAGAACGCTGACTACCTGGTTCGCCCATACGTCCGTGAGTTCACTCCGGTTGACGTGTACCCAACCACGGCCAGCCCGGACAGCTTGCCATTCGCAACGGTGACTGACACCACGCTTGCCCTACGTGCTCCTAAGTACATGGGTCGCCTGGCTAACACCGTCGTTCAGCTGGCTAGCTAAACCTTTGCAGCTTAGGAGGGTCGCCGGGTTCCCCGTTCCTCCGCCCGGTGGCCCTCCTTTTCTGCGTCTATATGGGGAAATAAATGTCTCAAACAGTATTGCTGAAGTCTCGCAATACGCCATGTGGTGCTCCCGGTGATTTTCACTGGAATACTCCGGATGACGTTGTAGAGGTTCCAGCCGAACTGGCTATTGAATTGCTTCGCATCGGGCACGCTGGCTTCTACGAAGTCATCCCAAGCGAGGCGACGGCAGTAGCGGCAGAGCCGGTGGTCCATGACCACAACGAGGGATATCACACCTACGAGAATGAGGGCCTAGGCCCTAAGGTTGATATCACCAAGGCCGCGGAGTTGGAGAAGGACCCCGGCGCACTACAGCGCGCCCCAGCATCCTCCACTCCCGAGGGACGACCAAAACTTCAGGAATCCATTGACGTTGCTGCTCCGCCGATAGCTAAGAAGGCTCAGGCGAGAAAGGCCGCTGCAAGAAAGAAGGCATAAGCATGGCAAGTCCCGTACCTACCACTCCTGGTGCGCTTGCTTCTGTTGCTTCCTTCACTAAAAGGTTCCCGATGCTGGCTGAAGACCTTGAGCCAGAAGTCATCGCAGAGATTCTAGTGGAGGCTACGGCGCAGATTGAGGATATTACCTCTCGCCGTCTAGCCCCATTTACGGACATTATTTACGAAGACGTACTCTATGGATTGTCGCCTGACGAGTACGGCGATGCTTCTATTGGCATGCCTATCAGCATGGCTGGTTCCCTTGGAACAAGCTTTGCTAATGCCCTTGGTGCCAACGATCTTGTGCGTCACTTCTGGCTTCCAGAGTTCGCGCCCACCTACTCGGAATTGTGGAGCTATGACATTAGTTCCATGAACTTGTACCTTACCTATGGTAATGCCCAGCCAATTGTAACTGATCCTGCTGCTGGTGCCATCCTTGGTCCTGAGGTTAACAGCGGCCACGTTTGGCTGAGACTAGGCACTTTCGCCCCAGTAGGGTCGCGTATCCAGGTTGTGTATTCAGGTGGTTATACACAGGGCATTCCACCTTCTCTCAGCCGCGCTTGTCTTTTCCAAGCAGCACAATTCTCCATGCTTGAGGCAGAGCCACAGACGCGTGCTCATATGAGCCACGAAGACCTGGAAATGATGATAGCCAAGCTGGTCGCTCCTTGGGTTAGAGGCTAATGGCGGGTGCCGCAGATGTCGGCGTTGTCTTTGAGCCGCTAGATGAGGGGGGTGACGCCCTGCTCGCTAAGACAAAGAGCATGGCCGTTCGTATGGCGAACATGACCCCCGCTCTTGCTGTAGCCGTTGAAGGTTTCCACAAAATAGAGTCCGAGATTTGGACCAGCAATGGTGGAAAGTTCAACTGGGCACCCCTGGCCCAGCCGACAATTGACTATAAAAAACACTATGGATACCCAGAGGAAACTCTGTGGCGCACAATGAGCCTTATGGAATCCCTCTTGGGTGGTGAGGGTTCAGTAGAACTGATCAGTCCGTCGCTTGCCATCGTGGGTACGAACGTACACTACGCTCAGTATCATCAGGATGGCACAGAAACTATGCCGCAGCGTGAGATCATCCCTGATGAAGCAACGATGCTGACCCTGCTCACGCTGGCTGTCGAAAGCTATCTGTTCACGGGTGCAGCTGCCGCTGTCTCTGATGTCACGATTGCGAACCTTGCCTAATGCCACCTAAGTCCGCTACTCCGCGCAAGCCCTGGTGGGAGGACTGGGGGCTTACCTATCTTCCTGATGCCTATGGGCCAGTTGCAGGTGGGCACACCGTCCAAGAGGCGATGTACCGGACGATAGAAAAGTGGCTTCCCGCTTACATCATGGAAGTGAACCGTAAGCTGGGTGGCAACATTCTGAATGTTCCTAAGGAATACCGCCGCAAGCCAGATCATCGTCCGCTCACTAAGGGCGTAGACGTACAGATCATGGTGTCGGTGGATGGAACGGCGACCGAACCAGAGCGTAAGCAAGATGCTACTTACACTTGTTGGAATACAACGGTCACAGTATTTATTTGGGGCACACAAGACTGGCAGGAGACACAGGCACTTACCTTTGCCTATGCTGCCTGCGTCCGTGCGGCCATCATCCAACACCCAGGGTTAGAGACCGATGGCACCGTGAGTGGTGTCCTCTGGAAGAGTGAGGAATACAAGGAAGGGGAACACTCTTCTATGCGTCAAGTTGGACTCGCCACCATCAAGTTTGAAGTCACCACGCCTAATGCGGTTGACCCTTGGGGCGGTCCTCCACTGAATCCTTACGCCGCAGCAGGGACCATCACTGGCCCTTCGCTATTGCCTCCGTCGCCGCTTCCAGTGGTGGAGACCGCCAAGACGACCATTACTGGTCCAAACGCTTAAAGGTTACTAATGCCAGCAGCAAAGATCAACGTAGTAAGCCAAGCGCCCCACGTCCTATGTGTGGATGACGGGCAAATCGCTTCTGGGGAGTCCCGCAAGGTATATGTCACCCCTTTGATCGAAACTTACCTTGAGACAGGTGCTCTCCGTGCAGATGCACAAGAAGAGAAGCCAGTTGTCAAGGCGTCCACCCGTTCAGACGACTCCACCCTTAAGGAGAATTCCTAATGCCTACCGCTCCAGGTGTCTACACCACGGTAACCACGGGACCACCTAGCAAGAACACTAACAAGGCTACGGGTACGTGGTTTGTTACGGGTCTTACTGGTGCGGGTCCGACAGGCGTTGCCGTTCCGATTACCTCTCTAACTGACTATGTGAACTACCTGGGTGCTCGCGTCACCTACGGTGCCCTTTACGATGCCCTTGATGAATATTTCCACGACGGCGGGGTTCTAGCGTATGTATCCCGCGTCGTTGGACCTGCTGCTACCGCGGCTTCAGTAACACTGAAGGACCGTGCAGGTAGCCCTCTGAACACTCTTACCTTCACCGCTGCTGGGCAAGGCGTTTGGGGTAACAACATTTCTGTTGTGGTGGCGAATGGTACAGTTGCTAATAGCTACACCATCTCTATTTCCAACAATGGTGTTACGGTCTTCACCACTCCTAACCTGTTCACTCCCGCCGATGCGCTGACGGTCATCAATGCCATGAGCGACTGGGTTTCGCTCGTCAACGTGACGAACGCTAACTCCGTAACAGCGGCTCCGAACAACAACCCAGCTGTTGGTACCTTCTCTCTGACGGGTGGTACTGACGACAACTCTAACGCCGCTGAGGCAAACTGGACGACCGCCCTTAATGTCTTCCAGCTTGGCAACCTTGGTCCTGGTCAGGTTTCTGCACCTGGTCGTACCACGGCGACTAGCTACCAGAACATTACGAACCACGCTCTAGCCTACAACCGTGTGGCTCTGTTGGACGTGGCCGACTCGGCTACTGCTTCGACCTTGGTAACCCAGGCAGCTGGCGTTCAAACGGGCGGCTCTGCTGCTTCTGACCCATCCTACGGTGGCATGTTCGCTCCTTGGGTTATTATCCCAGGCATCAGCACGACCAACCCTGGCTCTACCTCGCCTATTCCAAACCGCGTGGTACCGCCTACGGCGTTTGCTGCTGCTCTGATGGCTAAGAACGACTCCAAGAAGGACGCTAACAACCCAGCAGCGGGCATTAATGGTCAGTCCAGCTACATCATCGGCACCACTCAGTCTTACAATGCCGTTGACTCAGGCACGCTGAACGCAGCTGGCGTAAACGTAATCAAGAACGTCTACGGTACCTATGAACTGTATGGTTACCGCTCTTTGGCAACCGACCCTAACTGGGTCTTCTTGAACAACGTGCGTATGCGCATGCAGATGATCTACGATTTCGATGTCATCGGTGAGTCTTACGTGTTCTCCCAGATCGACGGGACAGGCCATGTATTCGCATCATTCGGCGGGGACCTGTCGGGGAAGTGCCAGCAATACTGGACAAACGGCAGCCTTTTCGGTGCCACCGCTCAGCAGGCGTTCCAGGTTAACACTGGTCCTCAGGTTAACACTGCAACGACCATCGCTGCTGGACAGATAAACGCCACCGTCACCGTGCGCTTGTCGCCATTCGGTGAGACCGTTGACATCAACGTCATTAAGTACCTGACCACCCAGAACCTCCCATCTTAAGGTAGGAACCTAAATGCCTATTTCTTCTTCTAGCGCCATCGGTAACGCTGGTGAAATGCAGTGGCTACCCAGCGTCAACATCGACGGTCTGGGTTCCATTGGCTACTTCGACAAGTTCTCGGGTGGTGACGCTACCGCTAACCCACCTAAGTCTCGTCCGGGTGGCATGGGTCCTGAGATTACCTATCTTGCCCTGCCTGTCTTCAGCGACGTTGTGGTAGAGCGTACCTATGTACAAGAGCGCGACAACGGAATCATTTCTACCGTTCGCACGCTTGTTGGTACCACCTATGGCACCGTAACTGTACAGCCTCTTGACCAGAACGGTAACCCGAATGGTACCCCACGTACCTATCGTGGTCGTATCGCTAGCGTCAATGACGGCAACTCCGACTCTAACTCTGCGAATCCTCGCATGTGGCAGCTGCACTTTACGATTGAGTCGGTAGCCAACTAATAACAACCCTTGGAGGAACACATGGGATTGGAAGTGACAACTGAGCCTCAGGCCGACGCGCCCGTGATTACGCCGGAACAAATGCCGGTCGCTCACGAAGCTAAGCCTAAGGATACGCCATTGCGTTCCTTGAAGGCAGCCCGCGACAAGCTGATCAACCAGCTGTACATCGAACTCAAGGTGCCCCGTTGGGACAACCCTGAGCTATTCGTTCGCTACAAGGCTGTTGAATCTTCTCGCGTGGCCGCTCAGGCTCGCAAGCGCGCCGAGAGCGAAGACCCAGAGTGGTTAGTGCTCGCTAACGCCGACCTTCTGGCGAACTGCTGTGTAGGTATCTACGCCGTCTTCGACGGGGACGGCGTTCGCCGCTCACTGAGACTGGGCGACGAGTTCGGAGAATGGACGCGGTTCGACCGCGACCTGATGGACAACCTTGAGATGCCGCCTTATTCTAAGGCTGCTGATGCTGTACGCCAGATTTATGCAACGGACGGCGATTTGATCTCCGCTGCGGAGGCAGTATCCGAATGGAGTGCTAAGGAAAGCACCAAGGCCGACGAAAATTTTTCGAAAGCCTAGAAGATGACGATGTTATCTCCATCGGTGGCTTCGCAATCTCTCTGGGCTTAGACCCTACTCCCTTCATTGATACTGAGGGGGTGGATTACGCCGTCAATTTCGCCATGCTCAGGAAGGCTGTCGAATTAGAGAGCCGTCGCAGGCGAGAACTTGCTTGGATGATAGCCAAGTATAACAACGAAGGGAAACTTGATTGACCAACGGACTAAGGGCACTCACCAATGAGGAATTCATTGTGATGACGGCCTTTGATCTTGGAAGGGCCGTCGCTCCGCGTGCTGGGGTGACGGCTTTTTCTATTCAAGGGAAGTAAGATGGCTCTTGAAGCCACCGTTGGTGCGCGCCTCTCTATCGTTGGGGCGTCAGCCGCCATAAAAAACCTTGCAGCGTTCAATGCTGAATTAGAGCGCACGAATGCACTGCTAGCCAAGACCAAGGAGTCAGGCGCTCTGTCCGTTGCCGCCATTGGCGGGGTGTCAAAAGCCACAGAAGCGAAGACGGCCAGCACGTCAGCCATGACAGACGCCGAGAAGGCGGCTGCGGCGGGGATGGACGCTGCCACCATCAAGGCTCTTGAGCAAAAGGCAGCCGTCGATGAACTGGCTAAGTCCCACAAGGGCCTCAGCCAGACGATCTCTGATGTTGGCAATGGTCCTCTAGGCAAGTTCGGAGAGTGGGCGACAGGTGGAGCGATTGCCGTTGCAATCGAATCAATGACCAAGTATGCCCAACTACAAAACCAGTACATTAAGCTGTTCACGTTGGCTGGCGTACCAAAGAGCCAGGTCAACGGTATCATGCAGGCAGGAATGGAGATTTCCAAGAACACTGGTGTTAATTTCTCGGATGTCGCCAACCAGCTGTACCGTATAGCGTCTGCTAACGCAGGTCTTCACCAGACCACCAAGGAATTGACGAACCTTGGTAAGCAAGCTGCCAATCTGGCGGTGCTTTTCAACACCCCCACAGGCCAACCTTCTGAGTTGATCGGTCGATTGTTCGGTAACTTGTCGTTCGCGGGTCGTAAGAACCTACAGGGCACCCAGCTACAGGGAGTTGGAAACGCTCAGCATATTACCCAGCTTTTGTCGGCCACTGTTGGTGCTGGTGATATGCAGCCGCAAGACCTCATTGGTGCTCTCTCTAAGGGTCTGACGGCCTCTGGACAGGCCGTGGGGGCTAAGTTGCCCGATCTGCTGGCCTGGATTGCACTGAGCACCAAGCTTGGGCAAAACGCCACTACCTCGGGCACGCTGATCTCTCACTCCCTGCAACAGATAGCTACGCCTTCCGCCCAGGGCCAAAAGGGTGAATTGATGTTCGGCATCCAGTCGGGCGATTTGCGTAATCTTATCCAGACTAAGGGCATCGGGGCGGCAGTTGCAAAGATTACCTCTTCTATTTCGGGTGGCCTAAACGTCCCTGACTACTACCCCGCGTTTGGGAAAAATAACCCAGGCAAGGACTCGGCTATAGCTCAGTTGCAGGCGTGGGCTTTGCAGCCTGGAATGATCTCCGCGCTTCAGGGAGACCTCAAGGGAACCAAGCTGGGAGGCTTGGCTAATCTAAATACCAATCAAGCAACATCACAACTGACGGGCGCTTTAAGTGCTATGGGGTCAGGGTCCCCGCTGTCGGCCAGTCAGCAAAAAGACATCTTGCAGTTCATGTTCACCAAGATTTTCGGTGGTGCTCGTCAGGAACTTCCGTTCCTGACCATTGCCGAGAATCAGGGCGCATATGCTTCCACCGAGAAGTATATCATGGCGAACACAAACCAAAAGACGTACCAAGCCAAGCTTAATGCAGCCCTGAACGCCCCAGCGCGACAGCTGGATATCGCCAAGAAAAACATCGAATACTATGGCCTTGAGATTGGCAAGGCAATCACTCCTACCGTAATCACGGGCGTTCATGCCTTTGTCGATGTCTTGCACACCTTGGCTGACCATGCTGGCGCTCTTAAGGGTGTCGCTGAGGCTATCGGAGCGCTCGCTGCTATCGGCATGGCAGCGAAGATATGGAGCAAAGTGGCGGGGCCAGCCTCCATGCTTGGCGGTTATGCTCGTACCAAATATCTCCAACTGCGCACGCCTGGTATCAACAAGAGCGCTGCTTCTGCCCTAGCCCGCCTAGACGCTAAGGGTCCTGAAGGTGCTGCTGCAACCGTTCAAATGGACGCTGCTAGCATGCAGATGAAGGCCGCTGAGATGAACCTAGAGGCCATGAAGGGCAAGGGAATCTTTAGCCCTAGCGCTGGCTCTCCTGGCGGTATTTGGCGGAAGGCTGGACAAACCGCAGAAGGCGACATTGCGGGAGCAGCTGAGGGAGAGGCTGGCGCTGCGCTTAGCGGGGCTGAAGGTGCTGCTGCTGGCGGCATCGCTGGCGCTGGTGAAGGCATGCTCGGTGGACTGCTGACGTTCGGCGGCATGGACCTTGGTGCGCTTGCAGGGCCTATCGGCATTGCCGCGGCTATGGCTGCTCCTATTGCGATGCCATACATTATTAAGGGTGTCAGCGGCCTGTTCCACGGTCTCTTTGGTGGGTCGCAAAACCCAGTGCATATGTTGTCGCCACAACAACAACTGATTCAGCAGGCCAAAAGTAATCAGACCGTTTCGAACACTGTCTACAATAACCTTCTGAAGAACGCCTCAAAGACGACGGGCGGCGTTGGTTCTTCCGTTGTAAAGTACGGATTTCCTAACATCACCGCTGCTGCGCTTCGCTCTCAGGGTCAACACACAGCCGCTTCTAATCTTGAGAAATACGTTGCAGGATACTACGCTGCCCACCCAGGTATGCAGCTTTCTCAAGAACAAGCTAAGCTGAAGCAGTTAGAAAAGTTTGAGAAGGAAGCATCATCGCCGTTCGGAGGCATGCACGACAAGGCTCTACACGTAGCCCTAGCCAAGAACGGACCAGCTTTCTTCGCCAATCTGCCGACGATGATCAGTCAACAGAAGGGTCTTATTGCTCAAGCCCAATCTAAGCTTCACCTTCAGACCAAAACGGGCATAACCCCCGCCACGGGTGGTAAGGCTTATGGCGACCTGTTAAAGCAGAATCAGACGGCTGAGAAGCTAAGCCAGGCGGGACAAAAGCTATACGACGTAGCTTCCAAGTCAAAGGACGCCAATGTAAAGGCGGCGGCGATTTCAGACGCACAGAAGCTAGCGTCTGCCGCGTCCAAGGGCGCTGCTGACGAGCAAAAGCAGGCGTCGAAGTCCAGCGGCCAGGCTGCTAAGGACCATTCACAAGCCGCACAACAACTCCAGGCAGCTGCATCCGCTCTTAAGATGGCCGCAGCCGCTATGTCCAACATCAAGGTCACGGTTAACGCTACGCAGGTAGCGACCGCGGCCAACCAAGGTAACGCCCACAAGACCGCCAGGAGCTAAGCATGAATCCTAATGTGCTGGTCACCCTGACACCACAATATCCAGCCACCACAGCGGGCCTTGTTTTCAACCTTGATGGTGATGCACAATACAAGCCTATCGGCACTGGGTCGGGCGGCTGGCAGATTGTAGATCGTCCTCGCTCAGTTTCCGCATTGCAATGGTACGACCGTTCCCCCAAATCGCTGACGTTAAAGCTGGTTATGACCAGCGAGCAGATCAATGGCTACTCGGGGGGGTCCATAGAGTCTGCTTGCCAGACGTTTGAGACTTGGACCGACAAGGTGCCTGGCACCGTCATTCCTCCAATACTAGCTGTTTCGGGACCCGTCCCTGGCATCCAATATCTCTGGGCCATTTATGACTACGAATTTGGTCCTGCCATTCGTGATTCTAGTGCTGGGTATCGCGTCCAGCAAAACCTGTCGGTCACTCTCTATGAGTACAACGCTCCCCTGAACGGCGTGCTGGGCGCGCCGACACCCGTCATCGCTTGGATTCAGACGGTGCTTGGACAGAATACGCAGTCCTCTTATCTTCTCTATACGGTTCGGGCTGGTGACACACTGAGTTCAATCGCCGCTTTCATTTATGGGGACCAGTCCAAGTGGTCGGAGATAGCGGCCCTTAACAACCTCCGCGATCCTAACAACATTTATGCAGGCCAAACCCTGAAGCTACCACAGAACTAATGAGTTTCACTACATCCTCAGGCGAACAGTTCATCGACGGCTTTGGCCCTATGGACCCAGGTGACCTAACTATCTTTGTCAACGGAGTGCCAGTAACCAACGTAGACATTTTCAATGCCATCTCCGATGTACTAGTAGAACGCACTATCAGCGGTGCGAGCACGGTAACAATACAATTAACCGATCCTAGCCGCCAGATTCTCAACTCGGGCAACTTTGTTCCTGGCACAACACTGATGCTAGATGGACTATCTTTTACGTTGGTTCAGTTCGCTAAGACTAGCGACCAAATGCAATTGGTCTTTGAGGCTAGCGGGGTGGCCGCTCTGCGATTGCAAACAGGAAACACAGTGACGACTACGACGAGCGATATCACCACCTTCGCTCGGTCGCTTGTGCTTGCCGTGCCTGGTCTTTCCTTTGTCGGTGATCCAACACCAGTGAACCCGGCGATTGCCGTGGGACGCGGGACTTCGACGGATGCTACAGACAATCCAGAAGACTCTTGGACGTGTCTACAACGCCTTGCTACCACCGCTGGTTGGCGATGTTGGGAGAGCGCCAACACTGTCTTTTTTGGTTCCGACCCCTTCTGGGAAACTTTCGGCGTCAAGGGAACACTCCAAGAATGGACCGCAGGAGTCCAGAACATGGACTTTGACTGGGACGTAGGGAAGCCATTTGGTGATGTAACCGTCACGGCCATGTGCCAACTGTGGGCCTACAACCCAGGCGACATTGTACATACGGCAAATCTTGGAATGGCATCCAACTACCCAACCAGTCCAGACCCTAATATCGCCCTGACTCCGAACCTCTGGATCGTGTCGGATATGCAGCGAGACCTGTATAACCCTCAGGCAACGATTACCCTCACAACCCCGATGCCTCCTTATGATTTGATCAATGTAGGTGGCGGCGGTTCTCAGCTACAGAACGTCTAAATGAGAACAAGTAACCCTAATACGTTGATTCAACAGATGCTCAGGACGCAGAGTGCTATCCGCACGCCTGCGGCTCAATTTGAGGGCATTCTGGACGCTACGATTGTGGACACGGACGCTACTAACGTGTCGCTACCTGCTGGCACTTGCCGCGTTTTGGTCCCGACGTTTAATGACAACATGGCGTTCGGGCCTATCGAATACCCTGGCGTCACCGCCCCACCAAATGGGACCGACTGTGTTGTTGGGTTCATCGTCCCTACGGTTGATACTCCTACAGCGTCGAACGACGTTCGTGTGCTTGCCTTCTACGGTTTTGGAGCGGCTGACGACTGCTTGATTCCAGGCATTGTTGCAGACGGGGTGACACCAAACGACACAGCTATTGCTAATGCCATAGCTGCTGCAAACGCCGTTGGAAAGAAGTTGTGTCTGCCGGAGGGTCTGATCGCTGTCAACTCTCCTATAACCATCAATGGTGCAATCCATCTTAATGGTCAGGGCGCTTGGCGAGCGCAGGGCGTGCCACCAAGCGCGTCTGGGGCGTATACCTGTATCGTTCCAGGACCAGAGTTCGCAGGCTCCGAACTGGTCTTGATAAATAACATGGCCGTTATCATTGAAAACTTGACCATTCATCCAGGGACTACCGTCGCCCAGGGTTTGTATATTAACACTAACGAGCAAAACGTGACGGTTCGCTTTTTATCCGTCTATGGTGGAACAACGGCTTGCCTAACCTGTTCGGGAGCATCTAACTCTCGCCTTCATATAAGCGACTGCTACATCAACAACGAAGAGAACTCCAACAACGCCCTCTGCCTCAATCTAAACGGTCCTGACTGCATTGTTGACAACTGCGTTACCAAGGGTGGAGGTAACGTCGGCGGCGGTTCGGTTGATCTTTTCGTCCAGGGCGGTCACTTCACGGGCGGTGGTTCGTCTGGCGTTCCTGCTGCTATATGGAAAGTGTCGGCTGGAGCAGGGCAAGCCTGAGTCTTCACAGGCTGCATGTTTGACTCCGCCACAGGTGGCGGTCCAGGCATGGTCCAGATGAATGGCGCAGGATTTGTTGTCCTAGATGGCTGTTACTACTATCAGAATAGCGGTGTAACAGGCTTCCCGATGATTAACAAGTCGAACGTGAATGGGACCGTTCAAATACTTGGTGGACACGTTGCAGCCCCAAGTGGTTCGTTTACCTACATCCTGGACAATGGAGCTACAGACGATTCCGTTGTTGGCCTTACCACAGATGGGGCGGTTTTTACTGACGCCACTTCGGGGACCCTTTCAAGCTTCTTTGGCAATGCTGTAACGCCTGGTTGGATTAGCGCCTTTCTTTACAATGGAGTCTGGCAGCCCATGAACCCCACCCCAGGCGGGGGCACAACAGGCTCGACAGGGCCAACGGGTCCAACGGGAGCGACAGGGCGTACAGGCCCTACTGGATTGCAAGGAGCACAAGGAGTAACAGGCCCTACAGGTATACAGGGCCTCACGGGTCCAACAGGACAACAAGGTGCCGCTTCAACGGTCACTGGACCGACAGGCCCAACTGGCCTACAGGGTGCAGCCAGTACAGTAACAGGCCCCACGGGGCCTACGGGCACAGGCCCCACTGGCCCCACGGGGGCAGCCAGTACCGTCACTGGCCCAACGGGTCCTGGTCCTGGAATTGGGGAGTGGGCGGATGGTTCAGACGGTGCCCATACCTTCGATGGAACCACCACTATCCTTGGGCTAGTCCCCGCTTCGAACACATATACATTGACCCGAGACTTGAATCTGGGCGGCACAACCGTCAACTCAGGGGTCACCCTGAAGACCAACGGCTACCGCGTATTGGTCAATGGCACCCTGACTCTCAACGGTACGATTGCCTGCAATGGTGGTGCTGGTGGTAACGCTACTTCCAGCACAGGTGGAACTGCTGGAGCCGCTGTAGCAGCAGCCTCCATCGGCTCCAATTCTGGAAACATTAGTGATCCAGGGGGCGCGGGTCAAAAGACCGCAGGGACCGCTGGTAGCGGTGGAGGAAACAATATCGTTGGTGGCGGCGGTGGCGCTGGTGGCACGGTAAGCACAAACGCAGGTGGGGCAGGTGGCGGAGGTTCTAATGCCGCAGCGTTCCTTGGAACCATGCGCCACAAGCTGAGTGGATACTATTTCTTCAATTTTGGCAGTCTTTCCCCTATTCAAGCTGCCGCTGGTGGTGGTGGTGGTGCTGGTGATGGCACCAACCCTGGTGGCGGAGGCGGGGGCGGAGGCGGGG
>Ga0134126_10001574_pt1 | contig 29132 bp, 19 predicted proteins | sample KB31752_FD_96881 | JGI IMG/M metagenome (GOLD analysis project Ga0134126, IMG submission 96881) | Terrestrial soil microbial communities with excess Nitrogen fertilizer from Kellogg Biological Station, Michigan, USA - KB3-175-2 | ecosystem: Environmental > Terrestrial > Soil > Unclassified ... | reverse complement strand
CCCGGCCGGCGCCTCGGCGGACGGCGCTACCGGGCCGCTCGGGATGGCCGCCAGCGGCGCGCCGCAGTGGCCGCAGAAGCGCACCGCTCCCTCATTGGCGAATCCACAGCGGGTACAGATGATCGGCGGCATAGGTAGCGTCTCCTATCTAACCGCGCGGCCGGCCCGGCCGGCGCCAGTTTTTGGGGTGGCGCGGGTAGCGATCCCGCAATTAGGGCAGAAGGCCATCCGCGGCACCAGGGCGTGACAATGGGAGCAAGGGAAATCAGGCCCGATCGGCACCTCGACCGCCTCGGTGAGCAGCATATGATGGAGAGCAATCCGCACCCATACCAGCACCAGAATCGTCGCCCCCCCGAATGCGGCGAAACTGGAAAGAGGATCGGCAAGAACCACGGCGGCCACCCCAAGGGCGACCCGCAGCGCCACGGTGCCGATCAGGACGGTCCCCAGACTGACCAGCAGCCGGTGGTAGCGGAGCCGGCGGATCGGTCCCCGCCGGAGCCACAACGCCCCAGCGACCAATCCCGTCAGTCCCGCGTTGACCAGCGGGACGCCGAGGCCGCGGGTGAGGAGAATCAGCAGGCTGTCGGTACTGGAGGCGCTGGAGATCAACCCGTCGCGGAGTGACGGCAGGAGATTGACCAGCGTTCCCGCCGCCGTGAAACCCAGGGCGCCGGCCGCCCCGAAGGTGAACCCATCAAGGGCCTCGTCGTAGCGACGGCGCGTGAACAGCACCAGGGCGCCGGCCAGCATCAGAGCCTGCGCCACCAGGGGCAGCAGCACGCCTCCCTCGAGAATGCGCGAAAAGGAGGCGCCGAACAACGTATCGCGCAGCAGAATATCGGTCAGGGTCGGGCCGCTGAAGTAGGCCCACACGGCCCCGAGGACAGCTCCGAACCCGACCGTGGCCCCGATCACCAACACCGGCTCGTCCTCGTACACCTCTACTTCATAGAGGTACACCAAGTACAGGATCGGCACGGCCAGGGAGGCCAGGGCGATCGAGGGCCCAGTCCAGCGGAGGAGTCCGAGCAGAACCAGCAGCAGAGTGGTCACGGCCAGCGCCACCTGAAACGGCAGCATGCGGCGGTGCGGGATATGGGGGAAGAGGGTGGAAATGACGCTGGGATAGATCATGTGCTGGTCGGGGTCGGCGGTATACGCCTGGTGACGGTGCGGCGTCAGTTCCGATCCGGCGGCCAGGTGCACGCCGCAGGCGCCGCAGTAGGCGCCACGCGGCACGTCCCGCTCACAGTTTGGGCACCGTACGGTTGGCGCGGCGAAGGCGCGCGGCTCATTCACTGTCCTCCTCCCCGCTGATAGGCTTCCACGTCTCTAGCCAGATTCCAGACATCCGGCGTGCCCAGCCCGGTGGCCATATCGTAGCCGGAGGTGGCGGGATAGTAGAGGTTATTCCCCATCGTCACGTCATGGAACGCCTGATACGGCGTGGGGTTGGCCGCGATCTGATACAGAGCGGGATTCATGAAGCCCGCGGAATGCAGCTGCTTGCCCTGGAGATACTGGTTGAGGAGGGCGGTAATCCCGGCCCAGATCGGCGCCGATTGGCTGGTGCCGCCGCCACCGCTCCAGAAACTGCCGTTCCCGGCCGCGATGTACACCGACACGCCGCTTGACGGGTCGGCGTCCGCCGAGACATCGGGGATCGACCGCATATTCTGGGGGTTGTATTGTGGATCATGTACTCCAGGCCCCTGTTGCCAGGATGGGCGAGTGTAGTATTCGCTGACCCCGCCGCCGGTGCCATTGGTCTCGGCAGGCTGCTCCCAGACCGTCTCGTTGTACCAGCCGCTATTCGTGCTGACGCTGAGCCGAGTACCGCCGGTAGCCGTGACGCCGGGCGCGTCGGCGGGCAAAGGGACAGCGAGGTTGTCAGGCCCGGGAAGGGTGCCGCGCGGGAGCAGACGCAGACATTCATAGGCGGCATTATCGCCGGTCGAGACGAAGACGCTCTCACCCAGCGCGTCGGCGTGGTCGTAGAGGTTCTTGTAAGCGTCGGCGATCGCCGAACCCATGGGCTTCTCGCACAGACCCCAACTCTGGCTGATCACGGCGCCGGGGTTCTCGTTCACCATCTGGTTCTGCAGGTCCAGTTGCATCTGCAAGAACTGAGCGTTCGAGGTTGCCTGCTTGGCTGCCGCCTGGAAGTTGAAGTTATAGAGCACGAGCTTGGCGGCGGGAGCGATCTCGTGGACCACCTCAAGGTCCATTTCGGTTTCCGCCCCCGCCGCCAGGGCGGGACCGGCCTTGATCACGGGCTGCATGGGCGGCAGCCCCAACTTGGTGGTAAACGTATCAAGGTCCGATTGAGCGAAGCCATCCGACTCGAAGAACACGACGGTCTGGCCCGCCCCATCAAGCCCCAGGTTCCGCAAGGGGGTTATGTCGTAGGCCCCGAGGAGATCGGTGGGCGCCAGGCCGCCGGGTGGAATGGTAAAGCGGCTCGGCTCGAAATAACTGGAGATCTGCCCTACCGAGGTCACATAGGGCCGGAGCGCCGCCGGCAAGACCGGCGCCCGATCAGCGGCGTAAAACCGGGAGCCGCGGGGCGACCGATACCACCGGACTTTCACCTTGAAGGCGGCCGCGAAGGCCCGCGCCGAGCCTGACGCGATCAGCCAGTCGTTGCCGGGGTGCCAATCGGCGCTCATTCCCAGACGGCGCAAAACAGCGCCTACCTGGCTCACGAGAGCGGGCGCGGGCCCGTACCGCGCGGCAACTTCCGCCGCGGTCAGATAATGGCCGAAGCGCGGGGAACTGGGGGTATAGATCGCGGTAAGGTCCGCCGCCTCGCGCTCCGCGCGCGGGTTGGCCAGGGTGAGCACCGTGGAAAGAGGCGTGGCCGGCGTGGCCGGCCCAAGATCGACGGCGGCAAGCCGCATGGTCTCCAGGTACGGCATGGCCGAGGCGCGCGCCTGGTTGAGGGGAGCGCCCGCCTGAAAACGCAGGGACACACCGGCCACCGAAGGGACAATGACGAGAAGAGAAAGCACACGCAAGACGACCGATGGGCGCATCACTGGCCTCCACCCCAAACGATCGTTTTGGTGACATCACCGGCGTGGGTGAAGAACGTCTGATTACTCGCCGCCGCCGTTTGCCCGACAAAATAGACGTTGGCGCCAGTGGCATCGGTGGCTGCCCAGGCCAACTCCGCCACGCTGACCGCCGCGCCTCCCTGCGGCGTGATGGTGTAACAGATCGGCACGAGCGTCCCCGCGACACCGCCGAAGGTGATCGGCACGGTGCTCCCACATTGCTTGGCATCGGGGAACTTCTGCTGCAAATTGGCGATCACGGATTGGAGCACGGTCCCCGCGTCGGCCTGCGCCGTGTTTTGCCCGGCGAAAATGTCCAGGCCGTTGGGCGCCGTGGAAGGATCCTGGAGCACTACCTCATTTTCCGAGGGAGTGGTGGTTTCGTTCCCCACCTGCCATTCGGATGGGACGAACACCGAGAATGTGGTACTTGAGAAGATCTGGCCCGCGCCGGTCGGTCCCGAGGGTTGGGTCGCCGGGACGGTCGGCTGGCCCACCGGCGAGGTTGGTTGGGACGCGAGAGTTGGCTGTTCCGCCGGCGCGGTTGGTTGCGACTGGTCCACGGTAGGTTGCGGCGCGAGAGTCGGCGGCTCCGCCGGGGTCGTCGGTTGGGCCACTGGGGCCGTTGGCGGCGCGGCCGGTGTGGTCGGTTGCGCGGACGGCGCGGACGGCGCGGTCGGTTGCGCGGCGAAGGTCGGCTGGGCCGGGGGCGACGTGGGATACGCGGTCGGAATGGGAATGGTGGGAGCCGAGGAGCCGCGATGGCTGGTCAAGATGCCAACGGCCGCCAATAGGCCAAGCACGCCGATCACGATCCCCAAGAGGGAGCCAAGGGGCAACCGGTGCGCGGGAGCGGGTCGCACGGCCGGCGCGGGAGCGGGAGCCGAAGGAGGCGGCGGACTGGCGGGCGGAGGCGGCGGCACGGGCGGAGGCGGCGGCACGGGCGCTAACGGTGAGCCGCATGATTGGCAGAATTGCATGCCGTCTGGGTTCTGGGCGCCGCAGTGGGAACAGGTGAGCGGCATCGGTCACACCTCCAATGCCGGAGCCGAGCCGGCTCCGGCCCGCTGATCGCGAGCGCGCCCTCCGGCTGCCGCCAGGGCCTTGCCGCACAGAGGACAGTAACGCGCGGCAAGTACCTGGTGATGACAGTTCGGGCATACAGACTCGATAAAACCCATGTCCGTCGCCTCTTCCCGCAGGGTTTCGTGCAGCAGGTAGCGAATTACCACCAGCATCGCGGCCACCACCACCGCCTGCCAGCCGAGAATGAGTAACTGCGAGAGCCCGCGATCCGACAGTAACTGGCTAATCAGGATGAAGCCGACATGCGCCGCCACCGCGAACCCGATCACCGCCGCCTCGCGAACGGTGAATCGGCGTCTCCCAACCCGCCAGATCGCGCAGGCAATCGCCCCGGTGGTACTGCCCTGGAGCAGTGGGAGCAGCACCGCGAGGGTGAAGAGCGGATAGATCCAGTTCGCGGGCGGAACCCGCGCCGGCAGGCTGGTCAGAACGCTGGAAAAGCGGACCAAGGTCTCGGCAATGCTAAAGCCCAGACCGGCCGCCACGCCGAACACCAGTCCGTCAACCCGCTCAGGGAACGCTCGTCCCCTGAGGAGGAGCGCGGGGATCAGCTTGAGCAATTCCTGCACCACGGGAACCAGCAATCCCAGAACCAGCAGGGCCTGTGTGTCATGCCCGTAGATCGTTTGCAGGACGAGGGTACCGCTAAAGGACTTCACCACCAGGGTGGTAACCAGGCCCAGCAGGAGACCGCCGCCGATGGTGAAACCGAGCACCGATCCCGGCTCATCGCGATACACCTGCGCCTCGTAGAGATACATCAGGTACAGCACCGGCAGGAGGAACGCCGCGCACAGCAGCGCCGCCGTGATCAATCCGGCCAGATCAAGGAGGAACAAAGCGCCGATTCCCGCGACCAGGGCCCAGCGGAATTCATGGACCTTGTGCCGGCCAAGATGAGGAAACAGCGTGGTAATCACCCCTGGATTGAAGACATGTTCGCCTGGATGGGGGCCGAAGTGCGCGAAGCGTGATCCGCCCTGGGCTTGCCGGCGCCCACACCAGGTGCAGAACGAGGCATCGGGCACGTCCCTTGTACAGTAGGTACACCTCATGATCGTACGCCCTTCATCTCACGCTCCTATTCCGCTGTTCAGAAATGCCTTCCGCTCGTCCGTCGTAAAGTCGCGCGTACTTCTGGTGGTCGCCAGGGCTTCCAGGGATGGGAGGGGGCCGCACACGTCGCAGCCATAGGCACGCACCATGCCGCCGAATCCCGCCGCCAGGATAGTGTGCTCGTCGGGGCTGAAGGCCACGCCCATGACGAAGAGGGGTTGCCCGGTCAGCGTGGCGAGGTTTCGCCAGGTGCCGACTTCCCACAGGCGCGCGGTGCCGTCCTCGCTGCCGGTGAGCAGCCATTGGTTATCGGGGCTGAAGGCAACGCTGGTCAGCACCGTGATCACCTGGTCCGCCGGCTCCCTGACGGCGGCGATCTGCCGCCAGCCAGCGGTGTCATAGACAATGGCCAGGCTATCCTGACCGCCGGTGACCAGATACCGCCCATTCGGGCTGAACGCGGCGCTGTCCACGGCGTCGGTATGGCCGTTGAGGGTGGCTACTTGCTTCCCGGTAGCAAGGGACCACACCCCGGTCTTCCCTCCTCCACCCGTGGTAACGAAATACGGCGCGGCCAGCCACTGCCCGTCCGGGCTCAGCGCCACGGCCTCGAAGCCATCGCCGCGGGCAATGGTGGTGCGCGACACGGTCCAGGCGCCGACCTGCCAGAGACGGAGAATGCCGTCGGCGGAGGCAGTCACCAAGAGACGGCCATTTGGGCTGAAGGCTACCCCATTTACGCTCCCCTGGTAGCCTCGCAGGGTCGCGACGAGACGCCAGGTGCGCGTATCCCACACACGCACCGTCATGTCGGCACTGCCGGTCGCCAACCAACGCCCGTCCGGGCTGAAAGCGACACACTGCACCACGTCTCGATCGCCGGTCAGGGTGGCTACCAGGCGACCCGTGCCGGCGTCCCAGACCTGCGCCAGGCAGTTGCCATTGCCGGTCGCGACATACTTTCCGTCCCGGCTGTAGGCCACGGCGATCACGTAGGTATTGCCGCTAAGCGAACCGGGCCTCGGGCATCCCTGGCCCGCCGGGATCGTGACAAGGAGTCTGCCGATCCCCGCGTCCCAGACCCGCACGGTGCCGTCTTTCCCCGCCGTGACAATGTGGGTTCCGTCGGGGCTGAACGCGGCGCTGACCACGCCACTGGCCTGCCCGCGGAGAACGGCTACCTGGCTCCCGAGGAGGATGCCCGACGCGGCGGTCCAAACGCGGGCCGTACCATCGTCACTGGCCGTGACGATATAGCGCCCGTCAGGACTGTACCGCACGCTGAACTGGCGGCTGGTGTGGCCACGCAGGGTCGCTTCAAGCGCGCCCGTGGCAGTGTTCCAGATGATCGCCGTGGTGTCCGCGCTCCCGGTGACCAACGCGCTGCTGTCAGGACTGAACGCGGCGGCTATCACCCAATCGTGGTGGCCGAGCGCGCCGCTGCCCAGCACATGCAGTAATCGCCCCGTACGCGCGTCCCAGAGTCGCGCCGTATGGTCAAAGCTGATCGTAGCCACCAGCAAGCCATTGGGGCTGAACCCCGCGCCATCGACAATGTCGGTATGCCCTCTCAGCACCGCGATCAAGTGCCCAGTCCGCGCGTCCCAGAGGCGGCCCGTGCCGTCGCCGCTGCCCGTCACGATCTCGCGGCCATCCGGACTGTATTTGATGGCCCACACGGAGGCCGTGTGACCGCGCAGGACCAACATTTGCCGCCCGCTTGCCACGTCCCATACGCGGCCCGTACCGTCCTGCGACCCGGTGGCCACATCGCGGCCGTCAGGGCTGAAGTCGGCGGAGTTCACCGGGGCCGTGTGGCCGGTGAGGATCACGCGGAGCTTCCCGGTAGTCGCGTCCCAGAGCCGGGCATGGCTATCGGGACCGAACGTCGCCACGACGCGGCCATCCGGACTGATCGTGCCGCCAACGTCTCCAACCGGACCACGGAAAACCTCCAGGGGTCGACCGGTACGCGCGTCCCATAGGCGTACGGTGCCGTCGGCGCCGGCGGAGAGGATCTTGGTGCCTTGCTGGTTGAAGCGCGCGCCGAAGACGATGCCGGTATGGCCGCGGAGGGTCAGGCGAACCCGCGATTCGGCGAGTGACTGGCGCAGCGCGTCCACGGTTTCGGGCAGGGGCGCCTGCTGGATGCCGGCACGCGCCAGCAGCAAGCTGAGTTCCGGATCGTTGGGGAGTTGCGCCGCGGCATTGGCGGCCAGGGCACGAGCCTCCGCCACCCGCTGGGCGGTGAGGGCCAGAGTCCGTTGTTGGTCGGCGATCTTCTTCTCGGCCAGCGCCGTGTTGCGCTGCTGTTCGGCCACGCCGCGAGCCGTGGTCGCCTGGCTCTGTTGCTGCACCGCGACCAGGGTGGTCACCACGGCGATCACCAACAATACGGCCAAACCGGCCGAGAACCGGCGCGCGATACGTGAGCGCCGACGTTCCGAGGTCACCAACGCGCCGGCCGCCTCCGCCCGCCCGCGCTCGATCTCCGCCAGCTTCCGCGCGGCCTCCAGATCACGTTGCCGCTGCTCGCGCTCCTCATCCTCCTCACGTTGCTTGAGCGCCGCGCCGGCATCAAGGAATTCCCGCTCAAGGTCATTCATGCCATCTTCGTGGTTCTTGCGCCACTCCAGCGCCTCCGCCAGCCGCGCCCCGCGATACAGGAGACCGGCGTCGCGATCCAGGCGATGCCACTCTTCCGCCGCCTCGCCAAGCCGCCGTTGCAGACGCAGCCCGCCGCGATCCTCATCCAACCAGCCTCGCAACCGGGGCCAACCGCGGATCAACGCCTCATGCGAGACTTCCACCATGTGCTCGTGCGCCGGACCTTCCTCGGTGGTGGTGAGTAAGCGGGCACTGACCAGGGCGCTCACCACGGCATCTACCTCGGCGGTACCGGTTTTCCGCGTGATCAGCTCGCTCAGAGTGGCGCGGCGCCGCGTATCCTCGGTACCCTCGCCCGGCTGAGTCAGCCGCAGCAAGGTAAGGCGGGCGATTTGCTGCTGAGCGGGGGTAAGGGCATCGTAGATGGCGTCCGCGCGTTTAGCGATAGCCCCTTGCACGCCGCCGCTCTGTCTGTAGCCTTCGAGGGTGAGCATATGGCCGCGCCGCCGCTCCCACAATTCAAGCAGGGCGTGCTCCAGGAGCGGCAGGGCGCCCGGCTGGCGCTCGATGTCTTCGAGGATCGTGTCCACCAGACCCTGCTCGAATTCCAGGTTCATCCGCCATGCGGGCTCCTCGATCGCCCGGCGCAGACCGGCGAAATCCATCGGACTGACCAGGAATTGTTGAGCGGCAATCCGGGCCGAGAGATCGGGATAGGTCGCGCATTTCTGATAGAAATCGGCGCGCAAGGTCAGCAGCACCACGTCGCGGCCATCCTGAAGTGACGCGGCATAGATCAGATTCTCCATGAATGACGCGCGCTCGGCCTCGTCCTGGCAAAGAGTGAAGATCTCCTCGAACTGATCAACTACCCAGACCACTCGTTCGCTTGCCGGCCGATCGGCCATCGCCAGGGTGGTCGCGAGGTGGAGCGTCCGTTGGTCGCCGGCCAGGGCATCGAGCGTCCGGTGCATCGGCTCCCCCGGATAGAGCCGGGTGAGTTGTGCCGCCAGGGCGGTGAGCGGACGCGCGCTGGGTGTGAAGGTGCAAAACGACCAGGCGTTGCTTCCCGGCAAGGTTCCGGCGCGCAACGCGGGGATCAGGCCCGCCCGCACGAGGGAGGACTTGCCGCTGCCCGACGGGCCGAGGACAGCGAGGAAGCGCGTCCCTTTAAGACGCTCGATCAGGCGCTGGATCTCGTTCTCCCGCCCGAAAAACAGATCCGCGTGTGCCTCGTCGAAGGTTTGCAAGCCGCGATAGGGGCAGACGTCCTGGTTGGGCTCGCTCGGCAGTTGCTGCCCGAATGGGACTCCCTTGATCGCGTTGACCAGATGCTGATAGGCGCGCGAGTCTTCTATGCCGGGGCGCAGGTCAACCCAGGTGCGCGTACTGAGGAACGGAGGGAGCGTGGTAGGATCGAACGGCTCTGGCAGTCCGGGCAACAAAACCAGGAAGAGGCGGAACGTACGGTCCTTGGCGGCCCGATCGAGGGCCACCCCCAATTCCTCGTATACCCAATCACCCAGCCCGTTCGGCCCAACGAACACGGCGCAGGCGTCCGAGGCGTGCAGGCCGGTCACCAACTCGTCCTGCCAGCGGCCGCCTGGGGTCAAGCACCATTTGTCCAGCCAGGGCTCCAGACCGTCCCGCTTCAGCTTGGCGGCCAGACGCTCGACCGGTGCCTTATCGCGGCTGTTGTGCGAGAGAAACACGTCAAAATGCGCGGTATTCATGGCCCCAAGCGTACCTTCCCCGCGTCTCGGCAAAGTTTCACTGCCTGGGCAGCGTTCCCCTGGCGCCCCTTTTGTGCGGGCGCGCTCCCCTTTTGTATGCGCGGGATGCTCGTGTGTCCATCGATGTCACGGCGCCCGAATCCAGAAGGGCTACGGGGACGGGCCTCCGGCTGTGGCCGGGTATGTGCTAGGGGCGCGGGTCTCCAGACCCGCTTTCGTGGCTACCCGCTGGTCACGGACGCGCTATCCGGATGGCGATCCGCCGCCGAACCAAGCGGGCCTGGAGACCCGCGCCCCTAAGGTGTACGTGCCCAACCGGCCTCAGCCGTCGTATCCTGCCATCCGGCCTCAGCCGGAGGCCCACACCGCAGCCGGAGGCCGAACTTCAGGGGAGGCAAATGAAGCCGAGGGACAGGTCAGGCCAGCAAGCGCGCCAGCGCGTCCGGCTCTGTTACCGGCGCCTGGCAGGTGTAATCCTCACAGGAGTAGGCAGTCGCTTTGCCGTCACGTTCGGTCCGGCCGCGCAACAACGGACTGTCGCTTGCCTCAGCCTCGGCGGGGCGGGCGACCGCGATCACCAGGTTGGGGTCGAAACGCTGGTGGGCCGCGGCGAGGAGCGCGCGGGTGTCGCCTGCGGCGGGGTCGCCGATAATCGCCAGTTCGCGGGGCGGATCGAGGGCGAAATCCGCCGCGCAGAGGATGCGGGCGAAGGCGAGCGGCACGCGGGCCATCGCCTCCTCCAACGGCGCGATGGCGGCCAGGGCGGCCAGACGGTAGCGTTCCTCCCCGGTGTGCGCGGCCAGGCGAAGCAGCACTTCGGCCGCCACCGAGTTGCCGGCGGGGATAGCGTTGTCGGTGAGGTCGCGGGGCCGCTGGATCAGCTGCTCATGGTCGTCGCTGGTACTGAAGAACGGACCACCGTCCGGGCCGGTGAAGTGGAGGAGAATAGCGTCGGCCAGGGCGAGCGCATCGTGCAGGCGCCGCCGTTCGCCCGTCGTCTCGTAGAGGGCCAGAAGCCCATCGGCCAGGAAGGCATAGTCCTCCAGGTAGCCGTTCAACCTGGCCACTCCATCCTTAGCGGTACGGTATAACCGCCCATCCTTCCGCATGGCCGCCAGGAGGAAGTCAGCGTTCGCCTCGGCGGTGGCGCGGTACGTGGGATCTTCGAGGATCGCGGCGGCGGTGGCGCAGGCGCGCAGCATCAGACCATTCCACGCTGTAAGCGTCTTCTCGTCACGCGCCGGGCGCACTCGCTGTTCACGGATGGCGAAGAGGATGGCTTTGCAGCGAGCCAGCGTCTCCCGCAAGGCATCTTCCTCCATGCCCTCCTCACGGGCCAGGGAGGCCAAGTCGCGGGGCAGATGAAGAATATTCTTCCCCTCGTAGTTCCCTCCTTTGACCACTCCGTAGGCCCGCATGAAGAGAGGGGCGTCCAGGCCCAGCGCTTCCTCGATCTCGGTGTTGCTCCAGACGAAAAACTTCCCCTCTTCTCCCTCGCTATCCGCGTCCTGACTGGAATAAAAGGCGCCCTCCGGCGAGGTCATTTCCCGTTGTACATAGCGCAGAGTCTCCTCGGCCACGCGCCGATACAGCGGCTTCCCCGTGGCCTGGTAGGCAAGGAGATAGATCCGCGCAAGCTGGGCGTTGTCGTAGAGCATCTTCTCGAAGTGGGGGACCAGCCACACGCCGTCCACGCTATAGCGGTGGAAACCGCCGCCCAACTGATCGTATATCCCGCCGGCCGCCATTTTCTCCAGGGTCCGTTCCACCATGGACAGGGCTCGCGGGACGCCGTGGAGATGAGCGCGGAGAAGGAACTCCAGGGCCATCGGTTGGGGGAACTTCGGGGCGCCGCCGAAGCCGCCCTGGGCGCTGTCGTACTCGTTCCCCAAATTACGGGCGGCCAGAGCAAGCAGATCCTCGCTCAGCGCCAACGTTTCCGCGCCATGGATGTGCTCCACCAGGGCAGCGGCGATGTCGGCGGCGGTTCGCTCCACGTCCTGGCGCCGCTTTGCATAGGTCTCGGCCACGGCGGCCAGCAGTTGCGGAAAGCTGGGCATCCCATGACGAGGGACGGGGGGGAAGTAGGTACCGCCGTAAAAGGGGCGGCCCTCGGGGGTAAGAAACATGGTCATGGGCCAGCCGCCCTGCCCGGTCAGCCGCTGCACCGCCGCCATATAGATGGCATCAAGGTCAGGCCGCTCCTCGCGATCCACCTTGATCGAGACGAAATGCTCGTTCATCAAGGCCGCGGTTTGGCGATTCTCGAAGGATTCATGCTCCATGACGTGGCACCAATGGCAGGCAGAATAGCCGATGCTGAGGAGGATCGGCTTGTCCTCGGATTTGGCCCGCGCCAGCGCCTCTGGTCCCCATGGGTACCAATCCACGGGATTATCCTTGTGCTGGAGCAAATAGGGGCTGCTCTCGCCGGCCAGCCGGTTCGCCATGATGGGCCGTTCCTCTCGATGCGCGGGGAGATCGGCCCCGCTGCTTCCAGTGTACCGAGATATCTAGGAAGCGACGCCCTTTCCTGGGAGCGCGAGCATCTTGCTCGCCCCCGTTGGCGTCTCCGGCGGGCGGCCCGGTCGGGGGACATAGCTACCCTGGGAAGCAGGTCCATCGTCCCTGGCGCTGGCGCGCCAGTGCGAGCCGGGTACCCGCGTGCGGGTGTCTCGCGCTCCCAGGCTGAGATCGGTCCGATCAGTCTGATCCGACCGATCCGTCCGAACCGACCGATCTCGGCCAGGTGGGTTACACCGCCGCCGGTCGTGGTCCGTGAAGGCGGGCGAGCATGGCCCCGGCGGCGGACGTTTCGTGCTCGCGCCACCACCGGGCAAGCTCCTCGGCGCCCATGGGCCGGCCAAAATAGAAGCCTTGACCGAGATCGAATCCGAGCGAGGTCACCATGCCGGTGACTTCCTCCGTTTCCACGCCCTCAACCACTATTTCCAGATCGAGCGATTGTCCCAGCCCCATGATGAAGGAGACGATGGAGGCCGCGCCCGCGTCGGCCATGATGTTCGCCAGGAACGAGCGGTCGATTTTGAGCTGATGCACGGGGAGCCGCCGCAGATAGCCCAGCGATGAATAGCCGGTGCCGAAATCGTCGATAGATAAGCGTACCCCCCGCTTTCCCAACCGCTGGAGCATGGCAATCGCTTGTTCCGGATCCTCCATGGCTACGCTCTCGGTTACCTCCAGGGTGAGACTTTCCGGCCTTGCCCCATAGCGTTCCAGCAAGCCCATGACCGTGGCCGGGAGATCCTCATCGTGGAAGCTCCGGGCGGACAGATTGACCGAGATGTCGCAGTTGATCCCTTCGCGCCGCCAAAGCCGTTGTTGGCGGAGCGCCTCATCCAGCACCCAGGCGGTCAGCGGCCCAATCAAGCCCGTGCGTTCCGCCTTGGGCACGAACATATTGGGCGCCAGCAGACCGCGCTCCGGATGCTCCCAACGGACCAGACACTCCACGCCCACCGGCGCCCCATCGGCGAGGCTGATCAAGGGCTGATAACAGAGCCTGAGCTGGCCCTCACTGATCGCGGTGCGCAACTCCGTCCCCAACGAGAGGCGAGCCAGGCTGTTCTCATCGCGCGACGCCGCGTAAAACTCTACCCCTCCGCCTCCCTGCTTGGCCATGCTCAGAGCTACATCGGCATGGCGAAGCAAGGTTGAGCCATCTTGCCCATGCTCGGGAAAGACGCCAATGCCGATGCCCACGCTCACCTCCACCGAACGGCCTTCGTGGATGATCGGCGCTCGGACTGCCCGCAGGATGGTATGGGCTACTTCCTCCGCGCCCGCGCGCCCAGTCGCGGGGAGCAAGACCGCGAACTCGTCGCCTCCCAGACGGGCCACCAGATCGCGCTCGCGGGGGATGGCGCGGAGTCGGCGCCCTACCTCACGGAGGAGGGCATCGCCCGCCTCGTGTCCCAACGTATCGTTCACCTCCTTGAAACCACCCAGATCGACAAGCAGCAAGGACAACGGTTGATCCTCATGGGCATCAATCGTCCGGCCCAGGGTCTCATGCAGCATGCGTCGATTGGGCAGCCCGGTCAGCACATCATGATGAGCGAGTCGCGCCAGCTCCGCCACCAGGGTTTGTTCCCGCGTGGCATCGGTTACCACGGCGAGCGCGCCCTCGATACGGCCGCCTGGACCACGCAAGGGGGCCGAGCGCGTGGTGGCCCAGCGCTCGCTGGCGTCGCCGGGAGGGCGGAAGCGCACGTGCCGTCCGCGCGCCGCCTGCCCCGCCGGCCCCGAGTCCAGGACCATGCTCTCCGGCGATATCGCTTCGTTGGTTTCGGCGTCGCGCCAGGATATAGCCCGCAGGTGGCCGGCCAGCGAGCCGGGAGTGGCCGAGGAAAAACCAAGCATATGCTGGGCGGCGGCGTTGGCGACCTCCATGGCCCCATCGGCGTTCACTACCATCACGCCCATCGGCGCCGTCTCCACCAGGGTTCGGAAACGATCCTCGCTCGCGCGCACGGCTTCCCGAGCCTGCATGAGGCTCTGGATGTCCACCCATTGGGCCACCACATGCGTGGGAGCGCCCGTTCTATCCCGCGCCGGCGAGAGATGCAACCGTACCCACACCCAATGGCCATCCTTATGGCGATAACGCTTTTCCACGCAGGCACCGGCAGGCTCGCCCGCTCCTAACACCACCAGCCGTTCCAGAGCTACCGGCGGATCATCGGGATGATCAAGCCACCCGAATGAGCGCTCCCGCCATTCACGGGCCTGGTAGCCCAACATAAGGCAGAGAGCGGGATTTACCCTCAGATATTCGCCCTGGAGGGAAAGAAGGGCCATGCCCACCACCGCCAGGTCAAAGGCATCCTCGTAGGCGGTTGCCGATAGCGGAGGCGGGGGACAACACGTGCGCTCGGCCCGCGGGCTGGGTCGTGCCACTGGACATGTCCTTCCTGTTGCGATCACGGGATATACTCGAGTAGCGATGCCGATCTTTGATCGGCGGCCATGGGCTCATTCACCGAGTTTCCCGCTTCTTGGGAAGCCCGCGGAAATGACCCGCTCCCACGGCACCAGATCAATCTAGTTCTATGCAAAACCTTACCTGCCTCGCGGGTCTCTCGCAACATGACCTTTGGGTATCGTGGCCCGTGAGCGCGCCTCCGAACCGGGTATAGTGAGAAGGCGATCCCCGGCCCGCGCGGGGTTTGTCAGAGAGCGGTAGCCGAGCGAAAGCGAGTTGTGCCCATGCCTATTCCTCCGATCCTCCCCCAACCCGTGACCCTGGAGCCGGGAGCCAACGCCGAGGCATTTCCGTTGCGAAGCGGGATCAGCATCGTGGTGGCTCATGGCGCCGAGTATGGCGAGTGGCTTGCCGCGGAAACCGTACGGGCCGCGATCCGGGCCCGAGGCGTGGAGGCACCGATTCAACCGCAACTACAGTGCCCAGACACGCACAAAACGCTCGTGCTCGCCGTCCTCGGGCGTGACGAAGCGGTGTTCCCCGACGCGCCGCCACCCGCCGATTGGATCGCGAGTGAGTCGCCGGAAGCCTACGCGCTGACCGTGGACAAGGATCGAGTCGTGGTATGGGGCGCTGGCCCGGCGGGTCTGGTCCAGGGCACCCGAACCTTGCGCCACCTGATTGCCGGAGCCGCTCCCGATATCCCTGCCGTGCGAATTACCGACGCCCCAGCCCTGGCCTGGCGGGGCGTGATGCTGGACATCTCGCGGGGAAGGGTTCCAACCCTGGAAACCCTGTATCGGATGGTGGATGTGATCAGCGCCTATAAGATCAACATGCTGCAACTCTACACCGAGCATACTTTCGCCTTCCGACGGCACCCAAACATCGGGCAGGGTTGGGGCGCGCTCACTCCCGAGGAACTGATGGCCCTGGATACCTATTGTCACGACCGTTATGTAGACTTGGTCCCGTGCCTCCAGTCGTTCGGCCATATGCGCAAAATCCTGGAGTTGCCGGAATACGCCCACCTTGCCGAGTCGGATCAACTCTGGGGTCTGGCCCCGATCGATCCCGGCACCTACGAGTTGCTTGATGACCTGTATGCCGATCATCTGGCCTGCTTCCGTTCGCGCTACTTCAACGTATGCAGCGACGAAACCTATGATCTGGGTACCGGGAAGAGCCAGGCCGCGGCGGAGCACGAGGGGAAGGGCAGGCTCTATCTAGGGCATATTCTCCGGCTCCACGAGTTGGCCGCCAAATATGGACGGACCATGATGGTCTGGGATGACATTTTCCTGCACTACCCTGAGCTGGTGGCGGAGATCCCGAAGGACGCGATCCTTCTCAACTGGGCCTATGAGGCCCAGGACGAGTATCCACAAGTCAACGGTTTCCATGAAGTTGGGCTGCGTCAGATGGCCTGCCCCGGCACGTCCAGTTGGAACTCCCTCTTCCCCCGTCTAGAGAACTCGCGGGTAAACATCCGCAACTTTGTCACCGCAGGCCGGCGCGTGGGCGCGATGGGGGTGCTGAACACCGATTGGGGTGACCATGGTCACCCCAATCTGCCGGGAGAGAGCTGGTACGGTTATGCCTACGGAGCGGCGGAGGGATGGACGCCGGGAGTCCTTTCCGATGAGGACTTCGAGCGGCGCTTTACCCAGATCCAGTTTGGTGCCGTGGAGGCCGAGGCCGCGCTTGGCGCCATCCGTGCCCTGAGCGAGGCATGCACCTTGCCTGGCATCCTGCGCTTCAATGGGTCGCGCAGTATCGAGTTGTTGATGGGAGACCCGTTAACTGATCCCAACTGCGTGGCTATCTCGGATCAGTCGCTGGCCCGCATGCGCGAACTGGCGGAAAAGGCAGGCGACGCGCTGACCTATCTACATGGAGCGGCCATCCGAGAGGAGCCGATAAGGAAAGAGGCACGGACCACCCTGGCCGAATACCGGCTCTCGGCGGCCCTGATCTCACACGCTGCCCGCCGCGCTCAGGCCGGGCGGCGGTTGGCGGCGGCGAGCACCGACGAGGAGCGGCATGCGGTGGCGCTCACGCTGAAGGCGCTCAAGCGCGAAATCCACGATCTGCGCTTCGAGTACCAGCGGACCTGGCTGGATCGAAGCCGGCCGGAAGGGATCGGGCAAACCCTCGACGGCTTCGATCGCTCGGCCCAAGTACTCGATAGCTGGCTCGATCAGGTCAAGCCGGGCTATAGGTTCGGGGCATAACATGCCGAGGACACCGGGGAGAGAGTTCTCCGGCGGTTCTCCGTAGGGGCACCCCTCGTGGATGCCCTCAGCCAGCAGCGCGAGGGCATCCACGAGGGGTGCCCCTACCTCATATCAAACAATGCCGCCTGGAATAGGCATTAACGCACCTTTCCGCGCGCCGCTACCTCCCAGATCTCCTCCACGGTGTCGCCGCGGATCGCGGCCACCTGATTGTGCAGGTTCAGGCAAACACAGGCATGGTTGGGGATCAGCTCCAGCCGACTGCCAATCGGGAGATCGGCGCCGGCGGGTACGGTCATGATCCCGTGCTCCTCGCTGAGGCGATTGAGGGAAAACTCCGGATGGCCGACAAAGGCGCCGTGACCGGTGCCGCGGATAGCGGCGTCGCTGCTCAGCGTCTTGGCCCCCGCGTCGATGATCGCCCGAGTCGCGGTAGGGCGGCTGACCACGGTCACGCGCACGCGCAGAGCGCAGCCATCCAGATCGCCCCAGCCGTTGGTGACCTGATTCCGGTCGGAGAAAACATAGGTGCCGGGACGGATCTCGGTAATCCCGGCGACCGTGGCCGCGTGCTTCCCCGTGGGAGTGCCGCCCACGGTCAGCTCGGGGACGGCAAAGTCGTGGGCGCGGAAAAACTCCGCCGCCGCCACCAGATGGTGCCCTTCCGCCAGGCCTACCTGGCGGATCCCTTCCAGATCAGGTTGGTCGCCCGCGTGCCCCGCATAGCCCATCAAGCCCACCAATTCGACCCCCGGGAGCCGTTCGGCGCGGCGAGCAATAGCCAGAGCCTCCTCATAGGTTTGGATACCGGCGCGGCCCATCCCGCTGTCCAGCTCCAGGCGATAGGGAATCCGCCGCCCATGCCGGGCCGCCACGCGCGAGATCCCTTCCAGCACCTCATAGGAGTCGGCGGCCACCCGGACCCGCGCCCGCTCGGCCAGGCGGCACAGGCGCTCCCACTTGGTCTCGCCCCACAGGGGATAGGCGATAAAAAAGTCCTCGATTCCATGGTCGGCGAAGACTTCCGCCTCGCCCAGCTTGGCCACGGTCAGGCCAGGGCTGCCGGCCGCCAGTTGCTTGTGGGCAATCGGCGGAAGTTTGTGCGTTTTGGCGTGTGGGCGCAGAGCTACCCCATTGGCGCGGGCAATCGCGGCCATCCGGGTGATGTTCGCTTCCAGTCGATCCAGATCGATCAGGAGAAACGGGGTATCAAGTTCAGCCACAATCATCTTCACCACTCCTTCGGGCAGGCAGGCTCACGCCGTTCAGGGTAGCAGGTAAGCACGCGGGCCGGGCGGGCAAGGCAATCCCAGGCAATTGACTTCAAGGCGGAACCGTGCCATAGTGGGGCCAAGTTGGTAGGAGAAGGAGGCGAGTCGCAGGTGGCCATGCACGAGACTTCCCCGTTGAAGCCCAAGAGCACGCCTGAGTCCACCGATCAAGCGCGAAACAGCGAGGAGGCAGTACGCACGCCAAGCCTTGAGCAGCCCCTTACGGCGGCCCTTTTGCTCCATTTGCAAAGGACCGCGGGGAACACGGCGGTCAACACATTGCTGCGCCAGCGTGAGCATGGCGGGGACAGCACCGTCACGAGCGGACACGGAGCCGGCAAGGGGAAAGTTGGCACACCGGCGAGCGATCTCGGCAAGGCATCGACCAGCGCCGTATCCCGTCTCGCCGTGCAGCGGCACCCGGAAGGGGAGGCCCTGCCGCAAAAGAGCGATCTTGTCACCGAGGTGACAAAGAAGGAGGCGCCCGCCGCCACCCGCAGCTTGAGACAAGAAAAAACGGACAAGCAGGCGGCCACCACCGAAGGGACGGCGGAGAAGGCGCGGCAGGCATTAACCCCAGGGGCAATGAGCCTGGCAACTGCCCAAACCATCCTTACCGGTGCCTTTGGTGGGGTGAAAACCATCGTGCCGGGCGCGATTGTGATCCTGGCGGACCAGCCGGCGTGCGCCGCCAAATACGACGAGGTCTGTATCGCGGCGGGTATCGTTCGTGACGACGGCACTCTGTGGAAGGCCGGCGATTGCGCGGCGGACGACGCGGCGGCAGGGGTACAAACCGAGGGCTTCGCCTGGGAAGGTACCGTGTACGTCAACGGGAAGACCACCCTGATTACGGCAACCGCGCATGAGATGCTGCACCTCAATGCCGCCGCGAATTATCGCGGGATCATGGGCGAGACTTTCAACGAAGGAAGTACGGAATTTCTCGCCCGCAAGGCTATAGCGGCGGCGGGTATTTCAGTGCCGGCGGTGACGGCCTATCCGGTACAGATCGAGATCACCATGGCGCTAATCGCGCTCGTGGGCGAGGATGCCCTTACTGTCGCCTACTTTGGCGGCGGCGCCACCCTGAAGGACTTGGTCAGGACCAAAGCCAAGGGCACATGGGACCAAATACGAGCGGCCGCGGAGGCCCTTGAAGTAGATAACGCGAAGAATTATCTGAAGTCAAAGGCGTAACAAATGGCGGAAGACGTGACCACCAATGGCACCGGGCCCGACGAGCCGGTGGTAGACACTGAACTGCTGGTAGCGGTCCATCGCTTAAGCAACGAGGCGTTCAGTGTGGCGAAGGACTATGTGGGCGGGAAGAACCCGGAAGACGCGAAGCAGCGGGCCCGCGAAATGGAGGGGCGTATCCCTGCCTTTGGTGCCAAGGCTCAGGCCGCCGCTCCGGCTATTCGGGCGGATCTGAACCGTGCGCTCTCCGACGCCCGGCTTGACCTGAGTTATGTACTTTCGGACGGCCGGCGTCCCTCCAGCACCCGGCTCCACTACTTTCAAAGCCAGCCTGAGGAGCCCTGAGGAGCGACAAGCGGAGGGCCGAACGGAAGCCGCGGGCGGTCGAGGTCCGCCGCCCAGGTGGGCCGGGATTCCGGCCCACCTGGGTATCTCTCCAGTGCGTTCCGAAAAGGGGATGGCATACGGTGCCGCTTGCCTGCTACAGTGGGGAGGCGTAGAGCGGTAGGGGTGGTAACGGTGGCGAACGCGCGAGGGAGATTCTTTCGGCCAATCCGGTGGACGGCGACCGCCCTCGCGGCAGTGATTTGGGTGGTCGGGGCTCCGGGGAGTACTCTGGCGGCGACCTCACCCCCCGTCTCCAAGCATGTGGTCCATCCGTACATCTGCAAGCAGTGGGGCTATTCGTTCGTGGTGCCAGGGGGATGGGCAGCCAAGCACACGGGGAAGCAATCGGATCGCTGTAGCACGGGAAGCGGCGCCAGTCCTGATTTTTATAGCAAGGACAAACGGGCCTATCTCAGTGTTCAGACCACTACCAAGGCCCTCGCGACCACCATGACCGAACGCATTCTGCTCTCAACCGGTAGCTCCCAGGACGATATTCAAATCGCCGACCGCCCAATCAATGGAGCAAGCTTCCGCATCGGGACGGCGGGCGTGAACTTCCGCGGGGACGGCACCAACTATTTCTTTCTCACCGCTTGCGCCGAGCACCACGGCCGCGCCTACTGCCTCACCGGCTCGATCGCCCGTGATGGGAACTATCAGTTCAATGCACAGGCCCAGGCCATGGAGACCGCACTCCATAGCTTCCGCTTCCTGCCCACGTCCTGACGCAGGCGCCTCTCCGCGGAATCACAGCTTTATCCGGCTCGGTGGTTCAGCGCCATCACCGTATTCTCGGCACAACCGGAAATATATTCCCTTCCTGTATGCTGTTCCCTAGCGGTCCTCCAGCCGCTGATGAGAAAAGGAAGGGGTTCGCGCATGGCGACCGGTCCCCGTGATCGCTCCTCCAACCGGCCCGGCAAGGCCAGACGAAGTGGAAAAGGGCAGACGACAAAGCGCTTCCAGATCACTGCCCATGCCTTGGATGGCCTGCTCAAGCATGAAGCCGCCTTCCTGGCCGATGCCCTCTCTACTCACTTCCACCTACCGATTCCTCGGATCCTCCGCCCCCTCCCCACCGAACTGCCCCAGCTTGAACTCCACGTCGAGCGGATGGACGACCTCTTCGAGACCGAAGGGGACGCGCTCTTGCACATGGAATATCAGAGTGATTCCACCCCGGACACCTTCCCCCGATTCCTCCACTGTGATGCCGCGCTCCATCGGGCGACCAAGAAGCCCATCCACACGGTGGTCATCTACGGGCCGAAGGTGATAAAGGCGCCTTCCACGATCCGCTTCCCCGGCTGGACCTATCGGGTGCACAACCTCTACTTGGGGCTGCGGGATGGGGAGCGGGTCTACCGGGCACTCCAACGCGCCCTGACAAGCGGCATCCCGCTGACCGCCGGGCAGCGGATTGACCTGGGGTTCCAACCTTTGATGCGACAGACACACCGGCCCCAGGAGCAGGTGTTCCGGGAGGCGGTTGAGCAGGCTGGGCGGCTGCCCGAACCGGATCAAGAACGGGCGATAGGCAGTTTGCTGGTCCTGGCGTATCATAGTCTTGGCGAGGCGGTCCTCAATAGCTTGATGGAGGAACTGATGACGACCAATCTGTTGATCAAGGTGTTGGGTGAGCACATCGAGAAGGGTGCCGTGCAGGCACGGCAGGAAGACATTCTCCGCATCCTGCATCGCCGGTACACCACGATACCTGAGGCGGTCCTGGCCCAGATCCAGCGGATAACCGATCCCGAGCAACTCTCCGCCGTCCTGGATAACGCCACGGACTCGCACTCCCTGGATCAGTTCATGGAGGCGCTTGCACGCGAGTAGGCGGTCATAAGTTCCAGGTGTGTCCGCGATTGAGTATGCCCTCCTCTTGCCAAGGCTACATGCGTACCATCACCTTGAGCGTCCGCCGGCTATCCATCGCCTCGTACCCCGCCGCCACGTCGGAAAGGCTGACCGTCTGATCCAGGACGGGCGAGGGGTCGAGCGTGCCGGCAAGCACATCGATCATCAGTTCGGGAATATAGGCCCGCACGGGCGCGATGCCTCCGTGGAGGGCCACGTTATCGCGGTACATACGCCGGATATTCACCACCTCGCTCCCGTGTGGCTGGCCCACGAAGCCAACCGTGCCGCCCGCCCGCGCGACGGCAAAGGCCACGTCCATGGACGTTTTGTGACCGACACACTCCATCACGGCCGTGGCCCCACCGCTGGTCAAGTCTTGAACCTGGGCGATCGCTTCCGCGTCAGTACCGCTTACCAGATCGGTAGCGCCGAAGCGCTGAGCCAGCGCCAGACGATCCGCGTGATGACCGACCGCGATGATCCGCTCCGCCCCCAGCCTCCGGGCGGCCAGTATGCCACAAAGGCCCACCGCCCCGTCGCCCACCACTGCCACGGTACCGCCTGCGCGCACCCCAGCCGAGACCGCGGCGTGATGGCCGGTAGCCATCACATCGGTAAGAAGGAGCATCTTGGTGAGCAGGGCTTCATCGCGGTCCACATCCTTCGGGATGGGCACCAGGGTGCCGGCCGCCAGCGGCACCTTGATTGCCTCCCCCTGTCCCCCGTCCCGCGTGGTCCCCCAAAAGCCTGCCTGCACGCACGAGCTTTGCAGGCCCCGGCGGCAAAACTCGCAGGTGCCGTCCGAGAAGGAAAAGGGCGCCAGCACCCAGTCTCCCCGGCGCACCGTGTCCACCGCCGTCCCCACGTCCTCCACCACGCCCAGCCATTCGTGGCCAATCCGCCAGCCCGCTTGCCAGGGGTTGAATCCGCGATATGGCCAGAGATCCGAGCCACAGATCGCCGCGTGGGTGATCCGCACCACGGCGTCCGTGGGTTCCTCGATCCGAGGATCCGGCACCTGCTCCACCCGAATATCGCCCGCGCCATGGAAAACGGCCGCTCGCATCTTCTCCTCGTTTCTATCGGGTACCAAGAAATAGCTGAAATAAGTATGCCATATCTAGCCTCGCCCACGGGCCTTACCGTGCGATCTGGTGGGAGCAAAGCCGAGCCCTCTCCAGGAGTAAAATACCCTCATGGGCTATCAGTATTGCCATAGATTATTCATCCAGGGTGTGCTACGGTGTCAATAGGAGGGAGATCGATGGCACAAGCCCCAAGACCCTCTATCGAGCCGCTGCCATGCCGACGGCCCTTGTGGGAAGGACGGCAATTCGCGACGCGACCGGCCTATCCGGGACGCGCCAGGCAGCCCACGGCTTGCGAACAACCAACCGTCGCATGGCGCGAATCCTGCTGCGGCAGGATCTCCAACCAGGAGCAATTGAGCCCCGGATGCATGTATTTCCGTTGCCACGGAAGTCCAGTGATTGGAGGCACACCAGCCGGTAAGTGGACCTGATCCGCCAACCGGCGCCACTCTAGAGAGTGCGTACCCCGACCGAGCCAGGAGGAGGTTATCCGTGGACACCCTTGATGTCCGTGCCCGCCTTGAAGCGTATCGCCAGCAGCAAAAGGAGCTAAACTGGACCGGTACGTTCGACCAATATCTTGATATCGCGATTAAGAATCCTCATGTGGCCCAGTTGTCTCACTCCCGGATCCACGACATGATCATGGAAGAGGGAGTCGAGGACTCGCCTGATGGGCAGCCGCGATACAAGTTCTTCGGCAAGCAGCTTTTTGGGCTGGAGAAATCCACGGCCCAGGTAGTAGACTACTTTAGCGCCGCCGCCAAGCGCCTTGAACCGCGGAAGCGGATCCTCCTCCTCATGGGCCCGGTGGGGGGCGGCAAGTCCACGATCGCCATCATGCTGCGCGAGGGACTGGAACGGTATACCCGCACCGCGCGCGGCGCCCTCTACGGGATCAAGGGCTGCCCCATGCACGAGGAGCCCCTACACTTGATTCCCCGCGAGATGCGCCCTGATCTCATGCGCGACTTCGGCCTCTATATCGAGGGTTCCCTCTGCCCCGCCTGCGCCTACCAATTGCGCGACCGCTACGACAACGACATCTATAAGGTGCCCGTGGAGCGGGTGGTCTTCTCCTCCGAGAGCAGAGTGGGCCTCGGCACTTTCGTGCCCAGCGACCCCAAGAGTCAGGATGTCTCGGAACTGGTCGGCTCGCTCGATCTCTCCACGATCGGCGAGGTTGGCGTGGAGTCCGATCCACGGGCCTACCGATTCGATGGCGAGCTGAACGTGGCCAATCGGGGCATGGTCGAGTTGATCGAAGTGCTCAAGGCCGATGAGAAACTCCTCTACGTGCTGCTCACCCTGACCCAGGAGCAGAACATCAAAACCGGCCGCTTCTCGCTCGTCTACGCCGACGAGATGGTCCTCGGCCATACCAATGAGAACGAATATAAAAGCTTCGTGGGGAATCCCAAGTCCGAGGCCCTGCAAGACCGGATTATCCTGGTGCGCGTGCCCTATAACCTGCGGGTCTCCGAGGAGGAGAAGATCTACGAGAAGCTCCTGGCCCAGAGTAATGTGAGCGGAGTACACATCGCCCCCCATACCCTCCGGGTAGCCTCGACCTTCGCGATCCTCTCCCGCCTGGAGCCATCCAAGAAGGCCAATATGACCCTGGTCAAGAAAATGAAGCTCTACGACGGCGAGGAAGTCGAGGGCTGGAAGCATAAGGACATGCGGGAGCTGCAAGAGGAGACAGTTCGCGAGGGGATGGACGGGATCTCCCCCCGTTATATCATCGACCGCCTGAGCAACGCGCTGATCCGCCAGGGCGTCACCTGCATCAATCCGATCAACGCCCTCCGGGCCTTGCGCGACGGCTTCGATCAGCATACGGCCTTCAGCAAGGATGAACGCGAGCGGTACCTCAATTTGCTGGCCGATACGCGCCGCGAATACGACGAACTGGCCAAGAAAGAGGTGCAGCGGGCCTTTGTCTACGCCTTCGAGGATTCCGCCCGCACCCTCCTCAACAATTACCTCGATAATGTGGAGGCGTTCTGCCGGAAGGAAAAGTTGAAGGATCCGCTCACCGACGATCCGGTCGACGCCGACGAGAAGCTCATGCGCTCGATCGAGGAGCAGATCGGGGTGACCGACAACGGGAAGCAAACTTTCCGCGAAAGTATCCTGATGGCCATGGCCAGCCTGGCCCGCCGAGGAAAGACCTTCGAATATACCAGCGATGAGCGGCTCAAGGAAGCGATCGAGAAGAAGCTGTTCGCCGATCTGAAGGACATCATCAAGATCACCACCTCGGTCAAGACGCCGGATGCCGAGCAATTGCGCCGGATCAACGAAGTGGTGGATCGTTTGATGAGTGACCATGGCTATTGCGCCGTCTGCGCCCGCGACTTGCTCGGCTACGTCGGCACCCTGCTGAACCGCTAAAGGACCGCATCATGAGCACGGGGATGTCGATCAGCGAAAGTGATTGGAGCCTGCACCGCAAGGGCCCCAAGGATCAAGCCCGGCACCAGGAGAAGGTACGCGAGGCGATCAAGGGCCAGCTTGGCGAGATTATCGCCAACGAGTCGATCATTACCAGCGACGGGAGCAAAATTGTCAAGGTGCCGGTGCGCTCGCTCGAGGAGTACACCTTCCGCTACGACCCATTCAAGAAGAGCGGAGTGGGCCAGGGACCGGGCGGGAGCCAACCGGGCGACGTGATCGGCCAAGCCCCCGGTCAGCAGCCAGGGAAGGGACGCCAGGCGGGGAATCAACCGGGAATTGACTACTACGAGACCGAGTTCACCCTTGATGAACTGGCGGAGATGATCTTTGCCGATCTCAGCTTGCCCAACCTCAAGGAGAAGGGCAAGCAGCAGATCGTCTCCGAGAAAGTTCGCTTCACCGACGTGCGTCCGGTGGGGATTCTCCCCAATCTGGACAAAAAGCGCTCGCTGCTTCAAGCGATGAAGCGGCAGGCCATGAGCCGGGCGCGAAACGCGCCGGCCGAGGCGGGGGAAGGTGAGGCGGAGGCGGAGGACGAACCCGGCCTCCGCATCCGGAAGGACGACCTGCGATACCGCACCTGGAATATCACCCACGAAATGCAGCACAACGCGGTGGTGATCGCCATGCGCGATGTGTCCGGAAGCATGGGCGAGTTCGAGAAGTACATTACCCGCGCCTTCTACTTCTGGATGGTCCGCTTCCTCCGCACCAAATATGCCAGCGTGAAAATTGTCTTTATCACCCATCATACCGAAGCCAGGGAAGTGGACGAGGAGACCTTTTTCAGCCTGGGGGAGAGTGGCGGTACCCGTGTCTCTTCCGCCTATCAACTCTGCGCCGAGATTATGGAGCAGCGGTATCCAGCGGATCGCTGGAATATCTACCCCTTCCACTTCAGTGACGGCGATAATTGGGGGGACGACGATAACGCCCGCTGCGTCGCCCTGGTACGCGACATCATTCACCGCTGCAACCTGTTCGGCTACGGCGAAATCAAGGAAGAAGTCTACAGCCGGTGGTCCACCAGTAGCCTGATGAGCGCCCTGTTGGAGGTCAACGAGCCGGAGTTTGTTGGCATTACGATCAAGAGTAAGGAAGATGTCTACCCGGCGCTCCGGAAGTTCTTCGCCGCGCCTGCCCTCCCGGCATAAGGTATTTTCCCACTCCTACCGGAGGCATCATGACAACCGCGCAGGTCGATAAGCACCCGGAAGAGACCATGGAAAAGGTGTGGGAGGTCGCGCGCGGCTTCGGGCTCGACCCCTTCCCCACGCACTTCGAGGTGGTGCCCGCCAGCATGGTCTACGAGTTCGGCGCCTACGGCATTCCCGGCCGTTTCAGCCATTGGACCCATGGCAAGGCGTACTACCAGATGAAGACCATGTACGACTACGGCCTGTCCAAGATCTATGAACTGGTGATCAACGCCAATCCCTCGCAGGCATTTCTGCTCGATACGAACGACGCCCTGGAAAATAAGATGGTCATGGCCCATGTCCTGGGCCACACCGACTTCTTCAAGAATAACCTGCACTTCGCGCCCACCAACCGGCGAATGCCCGAGTCGGTGGGGGTCAACGCCGATCGAATTGCCCGCTACGAGTTCGAACACGGAACCCTGGCGGTGGAGCGGTTCCTGGACGCGGCACTCTCCCTCAAGGAGCACATCGCCTTCCATCCGGATAACGAGCCGCCGGCCACCACGCCCCATATCCGCCCCGAGGCGGCGGAGTCGGCGGCTTCTCCTTATCTGGATATTCTGGCGATGGGAGAAGCGCCGGAGGAGGAAGAGGAACCGGAGCGGGCGGCCAAGGTGCCCGAGCTGCCCGAGCACGACATTCTTGCCTTCCTGATCGCCCACACCCGCGATCTGGAGGATTGGCAGCGCGATATTTTGGCGGTGGTGCGAGAGGAGATGCTCTATTTCCTCCCCCAGATGCGGACCAAGATTATCAATGAGGGGTAGGCGAGCTACTGGCACTACCGGATCATGGAGGCCCTGGATCTTCCCGCCGCCGAGTATGCCGCCTTCTCACGCATGCACGCGGGCGTAGTGTCGCCGGGGGCGCGAATGCGGGTGAACCCCTATTACCTGGGCTTTAAGGTGCTGGAGGATATCGAGCGGCGCTGGGATAACCCAACCGCCGAGGAACGCGAGAAACTGGGACGCCAACCAGGCGGGGGCCGGGCCAAGCTGTTTGACGTGCGCGAAACCGAGAGCGACCAGTCCCTGCTGCGGAAGTATTTGACCGAGGATCTGGTCCGCGACCTCGATCTCTACACCTACGAGCTGGTGGATGACGAGTGGCAAGTCGCGGAGACTGACTGGCGCGTGGTGCGCGATACCCTGGTGGGCGGGATGGACAACTTCGGCCTGCCGGTGATCGTGGTCGAGGATGGAGATTACCGGCACAATCGGGAGCTGTATCTGGCTCACCGCTACGAGGGGGTCGAACTTGACGTTCGGTACGCGGAGAAAACGCTCCAGTATCTCTTTCAGATTTGGAACCGCTCGGTCCATATCGAGACAGTGATCGAGGACCGGAAGGTGCGCCTCTCCTTCGATGGGCGGCGAAACAGCAAGACCGTGATTTGATTCCGGCGCCGAGCGCGCTCGGCGCCGGAATCAGGGATTACGCCTGCTTCGCGGCCTGGACCTCGATGCTGATTTTGATCTGATCGCCGACCAGCACGCCGCCGGTTTCGAGGGCTGCATTGTAGGTCATGCCAAAGTCCTTCCGGCTGATCGAGGTCTCGGCGCTGAAGCCGGCCACCACCATGCCGTACGGATTGGTGCCGGTGCCGTTCCTGGTGCCCTTGAGGGTAACGGAGCGCGTCACCCCATGAATGGTCAGGTCGCCTACCAGTTCAAAGTCGTCGCCCGAGGTCGCGCGGACGCTGGTGCTCTTGAAGGTAATGGTAGGGAACCGAGCGGCATCGAAGAAGTCCGGAGACTTCAAGTGGCCGTCGCGCTGATCCACGCCGGTGGTGACGCTCTCCACCGCGACCTCGACGATCACGCTGGAATTGGAGGGAGTTTTCGTATCCTCGACAATGGTGCCGCTCACCTTGGTGAAGCGGCCCTTGACGGTGGTGAACATCATGTGCTTGACCGAGAACTCAACCAGAGTGTGGTTGGGGTCGATCTGCCAGGTAGTGGTCGTGGGCTCGGTAAGGGTGGACATGGAAGTACCTCCGGTGAACTAAGATTGGCTAAGCGAACGATCCAGGGTGCGGAGAACGCCGAGTAAGAGGATCTGCTTGTCTCGGGTTATCGTGGAGAACAGGCGGTTGATCAGCGCCTCGTGCGCCGGCACCACCTGGTCATGAAGACGGCGGCCGCGTTCGGTCAGAAACAGGCGGTTCGCGCGTCCCTCCTGTTGCCGCCGAAGCAAGCCATCGCGTTCCATGCGATCGAGAAGCTGGCAGACGTTGCCCTTGGTCACCCGCAGGGCTTTGGCCAGATCGCCTTGCGTACAGCCTTCGGCTGAACCGACTTGCGCCAGCACATCGAACTGCGCCACGCTCAAGTCCCAGGCCCGCAGGTGCTCGGCTGACAACTGGTCCACTTTCTGGAAGACCGCCAACAGACGCAGCCAGGCGAGCAGTCCATGCGACCGCACTCCGCGTTGTCCGACACTCTCAACGTCCTCGACCATAGTTTACCCCTAAACTCATCCACTTCTATAGTTTATCACTAAACTATCACCTGGTCAAGCGCCCCTGAGCTTAAAACGCCCGGACCAGGGCCACACCACCCACCAGCATCGCTACTCCCAGAAGCCGCTGCGGGTTGATGTGGTGCACTGGTAACCCCAACATTCCCCATTGATCCAGCACCAGCGAGGCCGCCAACTGACCACTGACGAAAAGCGAGAAGGCAAGGCCGGCCCCAAGCTTGGGGGTCAAAATCAAGGCGGAGAGGACAAAGATGACGCCGAACAGACCACCGGACCAGCCCCACCAGGGAACCGAGCCCGGATGGTCGGTAAAGGGCGAGGGCAAGCGGCGCACGGTCACATAGAGCACGAGGCAGACGAACGAGACCGAAATCGACACCAGCGCCGCCCATGCGGGGTCGCTCAACGACTCACGCAAGCGGCCATTCACGCCCGCCTGCACGGGAAT